>Ga0256404_1000064_pt1 | contig 234091 bp, 201 predicted proteins | sample RumenRJG_01DNA_FD_185990 | JGI IMG/M metagenome (GOLD analysis project Ga0256404, IMG submission 185990) | Bovine rumen microbial communities from Lethbridge, Alberta, Canada - RJG_01 | ecosystem: Host-associated > Mammals > Digestive system > Stomach > Rumen | place: Canada: Alberta...
TTTGATGTGTAAAGAGGGCAAGGGGGATTCTTGCGCTTTTTTTTGTATACTGTGTCCATTGCTAGAGTTTGGTCATGCAGAATAAAGAATGGATCTGATAGAACGGCTTCGTGAAACAACCCTGGGGCGCTCCCGGCAGTGAGTTGACAACTGTCAGACTCGCGAGTAAAATGCATAACGTAAATAAGCAGGGCGGACGATCGCGGCTGCAAGTCCCGAAAGGGCGCAGGTGAGGAAAGTCCGGGCTTCACAGGGCAGGATGCCGGATAACGTCCGGTGGAGGTGACTCCCAGGCCAGTGCAACAGAGATATACCGCGAAAGCGGCGGGACCTGTTCCCGCCGCCCGTAAGGGTGGAAAGGCAGTGTAAGAGACTACCGTCTTTGTGGTAACACGAAGAGCCATGTAAACCCCATCCGAAGCAAGACCGAAAAGAGGGCTATGAGCTTGCCCGGCTCGCTCTCAGGTGGGTCGCTTGAGGCCGTCGGCGACGGCGGTCCTAGATAGATGATCGTCTAAGACATAACCCGGCTTACAGCTCTGCTTATTCTTTTTACAGAACAGGTCCGTGAATGACCTTATTGGCAATATAGAAAGGAAGCGATGTTAGAATGACAAAAATTGATGTTATTTCCGGCTTTTTGGGAGCCGGCAAGACTACACTCATCAAGAAGCTGATCAAGGATGCTCTTGCCGGCACACGCGTTGTCCTGATCGAGAACGAGTTCGGTGAGATCGGCATCGACGGCGGATTCCTCAAGGAAGCCGGCATCGAGATCCGTGAGATGAATTCCGGCTGCATCTGCTGCTCACTGGTCGGCGATTTCGGGACCTCCCTCAGAGAAGTGATGAAGCAGTACGCGCCCGAAAGAATCCTGATCGAGCCCTCCGGCGTCGGAAAGCTCTCGGATGTTATGAAGGCTGTACAGGATGCGGCGGAAGGGTCCGAAATGGAACTCAACAGTGCCGTGGCCGTAGTTGACGCCTCCAAGTGCAAGCTCTACATCAAGAACTTCGGCGAGTTCTTCGTCAACCAGGTGGAGTACGCCGGCACGATCATTCTGACCAGAACAGACAAAGTCAGCGATGAGAAGATCGCCGAGTGCGTCGAGCTTCTGCGTCAGCACAACCCGAAGGCTACGATCATCACAACTCCGATCGCAGAGCTGGACGGCAAACAGATCCTCACAACGATTGAAGGAAAGTCTGATCTGCAGGCCGAGATCCTCGCGGAAGTCATGAAGGACCATGACGACGAGGAGGAAGACGAGCACCATCATCACCATCATCATGACGACGATGAAGACGAGGAGCACGAGCACCACCATCACCATCATCATGATGACGACGATGAAGACGAGGAGCACGAGCACCATCACCACCATCATGATGACGACGATGAAGACGAGGAGCACGAGCACCATCACCACCATCATGATGACGACGATGAAGACGAGGAGCATGAGCACCATCACCACCATCATCATGACGACGACGATGATGAGGAGCATGAGCACCATCATCACCACGACCACGACCATGAGCACGCGGAAGTGGAAGTGGATGAGAACGGCAACAGGATCTACAAGTCCCACAGCCACCATCATCACCATCACCACCACCACGGCGGACATGACGCGGATGAGATCTTCGCCAGCTGGGGAATGGAAACTCCCGCCAAGTACTCCGAGGAAGAGATCAGACAGATCCTCGCAAAGCTTGACGATTCCGACACTTATGGCATCATCCTTCGCTCCAAGGGCATGGTACCCGACGGAGAGGGACGCTGGATCCACTTCGACTATGTTCCCGAGGAGACGGAAGTCCGCTTCGGCGCAGCCGATGTCACGGGCAAGATCTGCGTGATCGGTTCCGGCCTCAAGGAAGACGCCCTGGCGGATCTGTTCCGCAAGTAAAAGGGGTGCTATGGGTTTATTTGATTTTGTAAAAGGAAAAGAGAAGATGGTACAAAAACCGGTTTATGTGATCAACGGATTTCTCGACAGCGGAAAATCCTCCTTTTTCTCCTATACGATCGGGCAGCCTTACTTTCAGACTTCCGGGACGACGCTTCTGATCGTCTGTGAGGAAGGCGAGGTGGAGTACAGCGAACGTCTTCTGCGCCAGACCAATACGGTAATGGAAGTGTTCGAGAATGAAGAGGACCTCACGCCTTCTGCCATGATGGCACTGGAGGCAAAACACAGACCTGAGAGAATTCTTATCGAATACAACGGAATGTGGGACTTCAGAAAATTCAGGCTCCCCAGAGCCTGGAGACTGGAGCAGCAGATCACCGTCATCGACGCCTCCACTTTTTCCATGTATTTCACAAATATGAGGTCGCTTCTGGCGGAGCAGCTCAGAAATTCCGAGCTGATCATGCTCAACCGCTGCGACGGGATCGATGAGAAGACCCTGATCAACTACAAGAGAAATATCAAGGCGATCAACCAGCAGGCTGACCTGATCTTTGAAGACGCAAACGGCGAGATCGATATGACGACGGAAGAAGACCTTCCGTACGATATCCACAAGGAGCCGATCGTCCTTGAGAATCTCAATTACGGCATCTGGTATCTGGATGCTATGGAGCATCCGGACCGCTACGACGGGAAAGAGATCGAGTACACGGGCATGGTCATGATCCCGGACAAATTCCCCAAGGGATATTTTGTCCCCGGAAGAATGGCAATGACCTGCTGCGCCAACGACATGTCGTTCCTCGGCTACGCCTGCAAGGCAGATCAGGATATGATCCTGCCCGAGCGCACATGGGTGAGGGTAAGAGCCCGCGTCAGCTATGAGAACTTCTCGGAATACAACGGGAAAGGCATCGTTCTCTATGCGGAGAGTGTAGAAAAGACAGCGGAACCCAAAGAAGCGGTCATCAATTTCGCCGGATGATCTTCGGGAAAAAACTGTGAAATAACAAACCGATTCCTGCTCAGGAAGTGTCCTGATGGGAATCGGTTTTTTTGTGATTATTCAGTGCATAAAAAAACCGGCTCTCCGATGGGTCGCGGAGAGCCGGAATAAGAATTCGTTTATATCTGCTTGCGCTTTATCAGATCTTGTTGACGAAGCTGGCAAGACGGGAAACCTTGCGGGAAGCGTTGTTCTTGTGAAGAACGCCCTTTGTGCAAGCCTTGTCGATGGTAGCTTCTGCTGCGACCAGAGCTGCTGCTGCTGCCTGCTTGTCGCCGGCTTCTACTGCCTTGTGAACTTTCTTGATCGCGGTCTTGACGGAAGACTTAACAGCCTTGTTGGCAGCGGTTCTCTTAGCGCTTGTGATGATTCTCTTCTTGGCAGATTTGATGTTTGCCATTCTACATACCTCCATGTTATGTACATTAATGTGTAATACATATCGTTCCGAGCGCTGTGCAGCCGCGCATACAGTGCTCCATCATACTCTCGAGTGCAGTAGAGAAGACACGGAACTCTTTCTGCACATACTCTATTATCTTAGTGGAATGAAAACCGCATGTCAAGCATGAAATACGGAAAATATGGAGCAAAATATTGAGCGGTGGACATCTATTTTGATATGGATTATACTCTTTTTTATAGGAAGTAACACACGGAGCGATAATATACATGACTAACAATAACAGTAAAATGAAGAAACTGAATCTGCAGGAAGTGCAGCAGAGAGAGCTCGCGCTCTTCAAAGTCTTTACGCAGATCTGCGAGAAGTACGGGATCCGGTATTACCTGGCGGGAGGAACACTCCTCGGAGCCGTCCGCCACAAGGGATTTATACCGTGGGACGACGATATCGATGTAAATATGCCCAGAGAAGATTACGACCGGCTGCTGTCCCATGCGGACGAGATCGGCGCTTCGGGCGACTACAAGCTCGCCGCCTGTGAGCTTGGCAATCTCAATTATCCTTTTGCCAAGATCTACGATCTTCATACGAGCATCCGGAAACTCTACGACCACGACGAGACAGAGAAGAATCTCTGGATCGACATCTTTCCGATGGACGGCCTTCCGGATGACGAGAAGGAAGTCCGCAGGATCTTTAAGAAGACGCTGGCCGCGAGGCACATCCTGCGCGTCAAGCAGGCTCGGACGGGAGAAGGCAAGACGGCGCTTCGAAGAACACTGAAGCCGCTCGTAAAGGCGCTTTGCATGCCGCTTCCCGACAAGAAGATCCTGGATTATATTAACCGGACCTGCCGGACCTATAAAGTCGACGAGTGCGGCTATATGGGCGGGATCGCCAACGGATACGGGCCGCAGGAGAGAGTGCCGAGAAAGCTGTACCTGCAGTCTGTGCCGATGCAGTTCGAAGGCATGGAAGTGTCGGCTCCCGGCTGCTGGGAGTATTATCTGAAGAACCTGTACGGTGATTATATGCAGCTGCCGCCCGAGGAAAAGCGCGTCACGCACGATATGGATGTCTGGGCAGAGGCGGATGAGACACAGGACTGAGAAGATCTATGAAATACTTTACCAAAGAAATCTGGAATGAAGAGGGATATCAGAGAACGGCCGGCATCAAGGCCAGAGATGACGTAGATAAGATTCTCGAGAAAAACGGGTATACGGGAATCGAGATCTCCATGCCGCAGGCGGACAGAGAGAACCAGAATTCCCTGGAAAAGGCCGGATATCACCTGAAACTGAGCAAAATATGGAACGAATGTCTTGCACCGGTCGGAAAAGGCGACGTCCTCGTCATACAGTTTCCGATCGTCAACCATTCCGTTCTCCTCGCCTCCTGCGTAAACAAGGCGAGAAGGAGAGGCGCCAGGATCATTCTGCTGATCCATGACCTTGAGATCCTCAGGGCGGCGATCAGAGGAACGACCTCCTTTAAGGAGAAGATCCGCCTGCGACTGGAAGAAGGGACGCTGCTGCGCGGCTGTGACGGGATCATCGTGCACAACATCAGCATGAAGAAGAAGCTCGCCTCCATGGGGATCCCCGCCTCAAAGATGACGGTGCTCGGGATCTTCGATTATCTGATCCCGACAGCGGGATACGCGTCGACATCCCCGTCCGGCCCGGTCGTCATCGCTGGCGCGCTAAGGCCCCACAAAGCCGGGTATGCCTATCACCTTCCCGAGGGGATAAGGTTCAATCTGTACGGCGTCGGATATGAGGCGGAGCCGCAGGACAACGTGAACTATCTGGGATCTTTTGAACCCGATCAGCTCCCGGAAGTCATGGAAGGGAGCTTCGGACTGGTCTGGGACGGCGAGACTACCGAAACCTGCAGCGGCACATACGGCGAGTATCTGAGGATCAATAATCCCCACAAGGCATCCCTGTATCTTGCGTCCGGCATGCCGGTCATCATCTGGAGCGAGGCGGCGCTTGCCGCATACATCACCCGAAACGGGTGCGGGATCACGGTAGATTCCATCGAGGAGATTCCCGAGAGGCTTAAGGCGCTGACGCCGGAGGAATATGAAGCGATCCGCGCAAGCACGATGAAGATCTCGGAAAGGCTTCGCAAGGGAAAATATACAACGCGTGCACTTGGAAAGGCGCTCGGCGAAGAGGAGTAGGCCGGTATGTATTTTTTGAAAAATCTCTATGTGGGACCATCCATACATGATCCGGAAAAAGTGAAGAGGAATCTGATCTCCGGGGCGGGACAGTTTACGATCTATGTGATCTGTCTGAGCCCTTCGGTCCCGGGACCCGGTTCCAACCAGCTGGAAATACTGCACTGTGTGAACCTGCAGCAGCCGTATTACAAGAAATATCCCCCTTATATCATCGGAATCGCGGAGGGAATGACCGAGGCGGTGGAAATGGTGAGAGACCTCGTTCAGGAGGCCTATGATCACACGGGGAGCGCAGATGTGAGAGCCTATCTGTTTCCGCACGGAACGAGGATCATCTATCCCGCCCACGCCGCGCCGCAGAATCTCCTCCCGGACGGAGAAACGGCTTTTGCTTCCGAAGGCGAAGCCGGTCTGAACAGCGCGGAACAAGAGAAAGAGTGAGGAGGCGGACATGGCAATACTTCTTACTGTTTTAAAATGGATCGGGATCATCCTGCTGATCCTTCTGGTTCTTGTGCTCATTGTGCTTCTTCTTGTTCTCTTTGTCCCTTTCCGCTACAAAGGGAGGGCAGGGGTTTCCGACCCGGAATGCCATGAAGAATTCCCAGTGGCGGTCCTCAAGGAGCGGTCGGACGTAAATTTCGACGTCTCGTGGCTGGGGGGACTGATCAAGGTTGCCGCTGTCTTTCCGGCAAAAAAGATCGTCTCTCTCAAGGTCTTCGGAAAAGAGGTCTGGTCCATGGGACTCGAGAAGAAGACTGAGGAAGAAGAGAAGCCGAAAGAACCGGAAGAAAAGAAGGAAGAAGAAAAAGATACGAGGTCGCTCTGTGACAAACTGGACGATCTTAGCGCCAAGGTGGAGAAGATCCTGGATCTCATCGATTATGTTCACCGGGTACTGACGGGGCGCTGCGGCAGAAGGGCCTGGGAAAAAGTCAAGGTTCGGCTTGGCAGGATCGTGGGGCACGTAGTCCCGCAGATGTGGAAGCTGTCCGGGAATATAGGCCTGAACGACCCTTGTCTCAACGGCAATATGAATATCGCGTATTCGGTGCTCAAGCCTTTTGCCGATGACCACCTGAACCTGGAGACGGAATGGGACCTGTACCGCTGCAATCTCGAAGCGGCGGCAGCAGGGAGAATTCAGATCTTCGTGCCCATCAAGGAGGCGGTACCGCTGATCTTTGACAAGGACTGCCGAAAGGTATTTAAGAAACTGCTGAAGGTAAAGGCCAAACTGAAGTGAGGCCGCAAACTGATCATTGCAGACGTCGTCGTCTGTCATATAAAATGAAAACTGTAGTATAAAGTTTCATGCTGCAAAGCAAAGAAAGAGGAACTGAAATGGCTGAAGAAAAGAACAATATCACAACAGTAGTCAAATCGCTTATGGACGGAGCCGAAGGCATTCTCACATCCAAGACCGTTGTAGGAGCACCCGTGAGGATCGGGGAACAGATCATCATCCCGCTTTCCGACGTGTCGATCGGCTGCGGCGCAGGTTCTGACGGAACGGATCACAAGGACAAGGGCGCCGGCGGTTTCTCAGCCAAGATGACCCCTACTGCAGTAATGATCATAAAGGACGGCCAGACCAAGGTGGTCAATATCAAGGACCAGACCGCGATCACCAAGATCGTCGATATGATCCCGGATGTGATCGACAAGCTCCAGGGAAAGAAGAGAAGCAATGGCATGGTCTCCGATGAAGAAGCCGTCAAGGCAGCCTTCCCCGAAGCTGAGGTCCGCGATGTGGCTGTAAAAGAAGCGGGTGAACAGAAATGAGCAATGTCGCTGTGATCTTTGCTGGCGGAACAGGCCAGAGAATGAACACGCGGACAAGGCCCAAGCAGTTCCTTGAGCTTCACGGAAAGCCCATTATCATCTACACGCTCGAAGCTTTTGAGAGTCACCCTGAGATCGACGGCATTGTAGTCGTGATGCTGGAAAGCTGGATCGACTACATGCAGGAACTGATCAGGAAGTACAATCTGAAGAAGGTCAAAAAAGTGGTTCCCGGCGGCGCCAGCGGCCAGGAGTCTATTTATAACGGCCTTTGCGCCGCGGCACAGTTCTACGGCGAGGATGATATCGTGCTGATCCACGACGGCGTAAGGCCCCTGATCGACGAGGAGACGATCACCGCCAACATCAGGGGCGTGGAAGAGCGGGGCACCGCGATCACCGTGACGGCGGCCATCGAGACGATCACTATGAAAGACGAGACCGGCGCTGTCGGGACCATCATCGACAGATCGAAGTGCGAACTGGCCAGGGCGCCGCAGAGTTTCCGCCTCGGCCAGATCCTTGGCGTGCACAATAAGATGAGACAGGATCCAGAGGCGTCCGGAGGCTTTATCGATTCCGCGAGCCTCATGAAGCACTACGGATATAAGCTGTACACGGTCCAGGGAAAGCCGGAGAACATCAAGATCACCACGCCCAGTGATTACTATATTTTCAGGGCCATGGTAGACGCCAGGGAGAACTCCCAGATCTTCGGAGTATGAGAGAGGAGAAAAAATGACTGAAAGATCTCATATATTCGAAGAAGATATGGAATGGATCTCGAACGAGCCCCTTCCCTGGGAGAGATTAGCCGGCAGCACCATAGTAGTTACGGGATCCACGGGACTCATCGGAATGACCGCGATCCACGCGCTCATCCACGCGTCGAGAAAGCGCGGACTGGGCCTTCATATCTGTGCCGTCATCCGAGATCCGGAGAAAGCGGAAAGAGTTTTCGGCGATCTGACAGGTGCTCCGGAGCTGACTCTGCTCAAGGGGACGATGGAAGACCTCCCGGAGGTGCCGCAGAATACGGAATACTGGATCCACGGCGCATGTCCCACTGCAAGCGCGTTTATGACGGCGCATCCCACAAAGGTCATCAGAACATCCCTGGAAGGGACCACCGGCCTTCTGGAAAAGGCCAGGGAGACAGCGACCAAAGGTTTTGTGTTCCTCTCGAGTATGGAAGCTTTCGGGGAAGTGAGAGAAGAGAAACTGCTGGATGAGAATACACTCGGAACCGTGGATCTGTCCAAGGTCAGGAGCTGTTATCCCGAGAGCAAGAGAATGTGCGAAATGCTGTGCACCAGTTACGCGCAGGAATTCGGGATCCCGGCGATGAGCGTCCGGCTTGCCCAGACCTTCGGCCCCGGCGTCGATTATAATGACCGCCGGGTATTTGCCATGATGACAAGAAACGCCATAAACGGGGAGGATATAGTCCTCGCCACCAAGGGAACCAGCCGGCATCCCTATCTGTATACCGCGCAGGCCGTCACGGCGATTCTCACAGTCCTCCTGAAGGGAGAACCCGGACAGACCTACAACGCGGCAAATCCGGCCACTTACTGCTCCATTTTTGAGATGGGAGAGATGGTCGCCCGGGAAGTCGCCGGGGGCAGGATCAGTGTCAGGGTGGATGAGAACGGAGATGCGTCCCGGTATCCGGCGCCCAGTTTCCTCAAGATGGATATTTCCAAAATAGAGGCGCTCGGCTGGAGACCGCAGCACGATCTCGTGTGGATGTATAAGAGACTTGAGAGCTGGCTGCGAAGTGAAAAGTAAATTACATCCTGTCCACGCATGACTCATTGCTTCGCGCAAAAAGAAGATCACCACTGCATTGCAGTGGTGATCTTAATTAATTACGCTCAGAATCATACTGATCAAAAGTTCGGCGGCTATCAGATAGCACGCTCGACCTTGCCGGATCTCAGGCAGCTGGTGCAGACATGCATTCTCTTCTTAGCGCCGTTAACGTTCACAGCGACTTTCTGGATGTTGGAATTCCAGATTCTGTTGGATCTTCTATGAGAATGGCTGACGTTATTTCCAAAATGAGCGCCCTTGCCGCAGATATCACATTTTGCCATCTTAAACACCTCCTAACATACATATTCGGGTCTACAACATTTGTATAGTATCAAAAATGATTCGTGAATGCAAGAAAAAAATAATCGAATTATGAGGAATATTGAATAAGCGCGGGGCAATACATCCTTTTCTTTTCGCAGGATTGAGGTTATAATCTATATTGATTTACCGTGTACTTTAGTACGCAGGCGCCAAAGGGCGCTTCGCGCGGTACCGGTTCAGATCATTATAACGGCCGCCTGTGCGGCTCTGAAAGGAGAACGGCCTTTGAAGACATTTTTAATGAATACACATATGGGTAACATAAGCGTCGATACGGAAGTGATCGCGCAGTACGCAGGGAATGTGGCAAACGAATGCTTCGGCATTGTAGGTATGGCTTCCGTCAACAGTAAAGAGGGATTTGCCAGCCTTCTCAAGAGAGAGAGCATGACGAAAGGGATCAATGTGACTCTCAACGGCAAGGGAAAGCTCGAGATCGATTTTCATGTGATCGTCTCTTACGGGGTCAATATTATGGCTGTTGCCGACAATCTGGTCTCCTCTGTCTCATACCGGGTGGAAGATTTCACCGGCCTTGAGGTTGAAAAGATCAATGTTTATGTAGAAGGCGTGCGCGTCATCGACTGAGCACGTATTTGAAATTATCGTAATTGCAGGAGGAAGATGCGGTGACGACCAGCACAATAGATGCAAGGCTCCTGGCGGAAATGTTTTTTGCCGGTGCAGCCAATTTGGAAGCTAATAGAGAGTGGATCAACGAACTGAATGTATTTCCGGTGCCCGACGGCGATACCGGCACGAATATGACTCTCACGATCAAATCGGCCGTGAATGAAGTCTCGGCACTGGAAAACCTGGACAGTATGAAGGATATCTGCAAGGCGATGTCCTCCGGCTCTCTGCGCGGAGCAAGAGGAAACTCCGGCGTCATTCTCTCTCAGCTGATCCGCGGATTCGGCAAGGTGGCGAAATCGGAGACAGTCCTCACGATTCCCGTACTTGCGGAAGCCTTCGACAGAGCTGTCGAGACAGCCTATAAGGCGGTCATGAAGCCCAAGGAAGGGACCATTCTGACCGTTGCCAAGGGTGCCGCTCTCAAATCGAGAGAGCTGGCAGATGCGGGAGAAGAGAATCTTGAACTCTTCCTCGGAGCTGTCCTGGAAGAGGCCGAGAAGGTCCTCGCGCACACGCCGGAGCTGCTGCCCGTTCTCAAGGAGGCGGGAGTAGTTGATTCGGGCGGACAGGGACTCGTACAGGTCATGAAGGGCGCGTACGACCGTTTCCTGGGGAAAGAAATCGATTACAGCGCTCTTCTGGAGAAAGAAGAAGCCAAGGTCGAGGCGGAACCCGAGAACGAGGCGCCTGAGGCAGAGGCTCTTCGCTTCATCTATAAGATGAGAATGACGGTTCTCATGAGCAAGAAGCCTTCTTCCAGAGACCAGAAAGAATATCTGGAGTTCCTTAAGTCTCTCGGAGACCGCGTCAAGTGCGCGATGGAGGGCGATATCCTTCACGTCAAGGTGCAGACCAACGACCCCGGACTGATCATTCAGAGAAGCCAGAAGTTCGGCGAACTGGGCGAAGTGAGGCTCATAAACCTCAAAGAGGCGGAAACCGCAGCGAAGAATCCGGCGCCCGCAAAGAGCGAGTCCAAGCCGGCCGAGGCCGCCAAAGAGAAAGAAAAGCCCGAGGAACCGAAGGCGGCTCCGCAGCCCAGAAAGGACGTCGGGTTTATAACAGTATCTGTCGGAGAGGGGATTAAAGAAATCTTCAAGGGCCTGGGCGTAGACTATGTGATCAGCGGCGGGCAGACGATGAACCCCAGCACCGACGATGTACTCAAGGCGATCGAGATCGTCAACGCGGACGTGATCTTCGTCCTTCCCAATAACAAGAATATCATCATGGCGGCCAATCAGGCGGCTTCCCTGACGAAAGACAAGAAAGTAGTGGTCGTTCCCACAACGACCGTTCCGCAGGGAATCACTGCCGTGATCAACTACATGCCCGACCTGGACGCGGAAGCCAACAAGGCCAACATGTTCGAGGAGATCGGCACCGTACACAGCGCGGAGATCACCTACGCCGTGCGCGACACGGAGATCGGAGGCATTGCGATCCACGAAGGCGATATCATGGGAATCGGCGACGAAGGAATCCTGACGACTGGGAGCAGCGTAGAAGATGTAACCTTTGAATCCCTTAAAAAGATCGTGGAGGATGATACCGAGATCATCAGTATCTATTACGGCGAGAGTGTTGCGGAAGAGGACGCCGAAAAGCTCAGAAGCAGAGCGGCCGAGGCCTTCCCTTCCTGTGACGTGGAACTTCAGTACGGCGGACAGCCTATTTACTTCTATATTTTGTCTGCTGAATGAGCCAGGGACAGACGACGGTATAACTCAGAGGGGATGTCCCCGCCTCTACAGGCGGTGGGAAGTAACAAACTTTCTCAGTGGCGGATGACAATCCCCTACTGAATTATATGATGCACACGCGTGCGGAAAGTAAGTAGCTGTCCAAAGGGCAGCCCGCACGCGGCGCAGCGGCTCGCTCTGCGAGCCTTAAACGATCCAGACAATTTACAGACCGGATGCTGTGAAGGCATCCGGTCTCTTTAGGTAATTGCAGATGATTCTTCAGACAGAAGTCGGAAAACTCAAGAGGGTCGGTCCCAAGACGGCGGAACTCCTGGCCGGAAAAGGGCTGTACACGGCCGGTGACCTGGCCAGTTACTACCCCTATCGATACGAGAAATATGTGAGCCTGAGCGCGGTGTCCGCGGCGGAAGAGGGACAGGAGTGCGCCCTGCTGCTCACTGTGATCGGGAAAGGCTCCAATATCCGCGCGGGAGGGCGCTCCATATGTCACTTTAAGGCTGCCGATGCGACCGGGGACTGCAGGATCACGTTCTTCAATATGCCCTATATGGTCAAAAATCTGCCGCCGGGTTCGCAGCGGGTCTTCATGGGCGTCATGAAGAAAAGCCCGAGGGGCCTTCGCTTTATGGAACAGCCGAGGGTGTACACGCGCGATGACTACCACAGTCTTGAGGGAACGCTGCAGCCGGTCTATCCGCTGTTTCAGGGCGTTAAGAACAAGCAGATCTGCGCGCTGGTCGATCAGGTGCTGGAAGGTCTTTCGGAATTTGAAGACTATATGCCGGAGGGCGACAGGGAAAGGCTGGAGCTGTGCGCACGTGATACGGCCATAAGGACCGTCCACCATCCCGGCAGCATGGAAGAGCTGGGCAGAGCCAGGAGCCGGCTGATCTTCGATGAATTTTTCGAGTTTATTCTGGGAATCAGAAAGAAAAAGAAAGAGAACGAGGGCCTTCGCAATGACAATCCGATGAGCCCCGAGAGCCTGCCGGACGAACTGATCGAAAAGCTACCTTATTCACTTACGGGAGCCCAGAAGAGGGCCTGGGAGGAGATCCGCAGAGATCTCACCGGGGACTTCGTGATGAGCCGCCTGCTGCAGGGAGACGTCGGCTCGGGAAAGACGATCCTGGCCTTTCTCGCTCTTTTGCTGTGCAGCGCCAACCACAGACAGGGGGCCCTCATGGCGCCCACCGAAGTGCTGGCCAGGCAGCATATGGAAAACCTGGCCGGGCTCAAGGAGCGGTACGGCCTTCCGATCAATCCGGTCCTACTGACGGGATCGGTAAAGGGAAAAGCCAGAAGAGAAGCTTATGAAAAAATCGCCTCCGGGGAGGCAGATATCATCATCGGCACCCACGCCCTGATCCAGGACAGCGTGGAATATGCGAACCTGGGACTGGTAGTCACGGACGAGCAGCACAGGTTCGGCGTCCGGCAGAGAGAGAGCCTCGCCGGGAAAGGGAAGGCCGTTCCGGTCCTTGTCATGAGCGCCACCCCTATTCCCAGGACGCTGGCCATCATCATGTACGGAGACCTTCAGATCTCCGTGCTTGACGAGATGCCGGCCGGAAGACTTCCAATCAAGAATCTGGCCATAGCCTCCACTGAGCGAAGGCGGATCTATAAGTTTATGTACGGACAGATCAAACAGGGGCGGCAGGCTTATGTGATCTGCCCCGAAGTGGAAGAAGGCGCGATGAGCGAGCTCGAAAACGTGCAGGATTACACGGAAAAACTCAGGAAGATCTTTCCGCAGGAGATCCGCATCGATTCCCTGAACGGCCGCATGAAGCCGGCCGAGAAGACGGAGATCATGGAGCGATTTGGCAGCGGGCAGACCGATATCCTGGTCTCCACAACCGTCATCGAGGTCGGGATCGACGTCCCCAACGCATCGGTGATCGCGATCGAGAACGCGGAGAGATTCGGCATGTCGCAGCTCCATCAGCTCAGAGGGCGCGTAGGGAGAGGACAGTGGCAGTCCTACTGTATTTTTCTCTACACCGGCAGCGCGGAAGAAGGCGCTTCCGCCGGCAAGCCAAAAAGGCTGGAGATCCTGGAAAAGACAAATGACGGGTTCAAAATAGCGGAGGAGGACCTTAAACTGCGCGGTCCCGGGGATCTGTTCGGCGAAAGGCAGAGCGGAGAGCTCGGCTTTGTGCTCGCCGATATCTATGAAGATTCCGCGATCATGAAAAAGGCCGCCGCCTATGTGGACGAAGTCCTTGCTTCCGACCCGGATTTTAAGACGCCGCACATGCGGCAGCTGGATTTCAGATCGATCTAGAGCAAGGATTGACTTTCGGCGCGCATATTATTATGATGTTTTCTGACTGTGGCTTTTCACAGGCGAGGCAGCTCGCCCTCAATTGAAATGGAGAAAAAGATGTCGAAGATTGCGGTGATCACGGACAGCAACGCTCATTTTACCCCTCAGGAAGAGAAGGAACTGGGAATTTCCGTAGTTCCCATGCCCTTCACGATCGGGGACAAGACTTTCTATGAAGGAGTGACTCTCAGCAGAGAAGAGTTCTATGAAAAGATGGCAAGCGGCGCTTCTATTGCGACAAGTCAGCCCTCCCCTTCGGATGTGATGGAGATCTGGGACAAGGCGCTTGAGACGCATGACGAGGTCGTCTATATTCCTATGAGCAGCGGCTTGTCGGGGTCCTGCCAGAGCGCGAGAATGCTCGCGGACGATTACGACGGAAAGGTCCAGGTAGTCAATAACCAGAGGATCTCCGTCACCCAGAAGAGATCTGTCCAGGACGCGCTCGAAATGGCCGAAAGAGGCATGAGCGCGGCGCAGATCAGGCAGAAGCTCGAAGAGGTGAAATACGAATCCAGCATCTATATCATGCTCGATACGCTCCACTATCTCAAGAAGGGCGGGAGGATCACTCCGGCTGCGGCAGCTGTCGGCACGCTCCTTCGCATCAAGCCCGTCCTGCAGATCAAGGGAGAGCGGCTTGACGCCTTCTCAAAGGCCCGCACCATCAATCAGGGCAAGAATATCATGATCAATGCCATGAAGCATGACATTGAGACGATGTACGGAGGACTGGACAAGGGCGACGTGTGGCTGTATGCCGTTCACGGCAACGTCCCGGAGCAGTTCGCGGAGTACAGTGAGGAAGTGCGCGCTGCGTTCCCCGGCATCGAGGTCTATGAAGATGTCCTTTCACTGAGCGTCTCCTGCCATATCGGCCCCGGCGCGCTCGCGATCGCCTGCTCAAGGAAGATACCCTTCGACAACTGAGGGATAAAAGAGAGGACATATATACAGGAATAGGAAATCTGAATGGCGAATATAAATCAGGAATCTAACAGTTACGACGAAAGCAGTATCAAGGTACTCGAAGGCCTGGAAGCTGTCAGGATCAGGCCCGGCATGTATATCGGCAGCGTCTCCACAAGAGGACTCAACCACCTGATCTACGAGATCGTGGACAACGCCGTCGACGAACACCTTGCCGGATTCTGCACCACAATCAAAGTGACCCTGGAAGCGGACGGCTCCTGCACGGTGGAGGACAACGGCAGAGGCATTCCGATCGGAATGCATGAAAAAGGCGTGAGCGCGGAGCGCGTTGTGTTCACAACACTTCACGCCGGCGGCAAATTTGATAATAACGCATATAAGACCAGCGGAGGACTGCACGGAGTGGGCTCTTCGGTGGTCAATGCGCTCTCCGAGAGAATGACCGTCAGCGTTGGCAGAGGCGGTCTTCTTTATGAGGACAGATATGAGAGGGGCAATCCGACAATCGAGCTTGTGGACGGCCTCTTACCTGTCGTGGGCAAGACGAAGTGGACCGGGACCAGGATCAATTTCCTGCCTGACCCGGAGATCTTCGAGAAGACAAGGTTCCGGGAAGAAGATATCAAGAGCCGGATGCATGAGACGACTTATCTCAACCCTGAGCTCACGATCGAATTTACGGACAAGAGAAAAGAGCCGGCGGAAGAGCTGGTCTTTCACGAGCCTGACGGGATCGTTGGGTTTATTCGCGCGCTCAATAAGTCCAAGGAGACGCTGACGGACGTCATCTACTTCAAGGGAATGAGCGACCAGATCACCGTGGAAGGGGCGTTCCAGTTTGTAAATGAGTTCCACGAAAATGTGCTCGGATTCTGCAACAATATCTACAACGCGGAGGGCGGCACGCATCTGACCGGCTTTAAGACCATCTTTACCCAGGTCATCAATAACTACGCAAGGCAGCTGGGAACACTCAAGGAAAAGGACGCCAATTTTACGGGCGCCGATATCAGAAACGGAATGACGGCGGTCATTTCCATCAAGCACCCGGATCCCAGGTTCGAGGGACAGACCAAGACCAAGCTGGACAACCAGGACGCGGCCAAGGCGGTGAGCCAGGTGGCGGGAGATGAGATCGTTCACTATTTTGACAGGAATCTCGAAGTCCTCAAGACCGTGATCAGCTGCGCCGAAAAAGCGGCGAAGATAAGGAAGACGGAAGAAAAGACCAAGACCAATCTGCTGGTCCGGCAGAAGTTTTCTTTCGATTCCAACGGAAAGCTGGCCAACTGCACCAGCCGAGAGGCGGACAAATGCGAGATCTTCATCGTGGAGGGCGATTCGGCCGGCGGCAGCGCCAAGATGGCGAGAGACCGCATGTACCAGGCAATCCTCCCTATTCGAGGCAAGATCCTCAATGTGGAGAAGGCCAGCATCGATAAGATCCTGGCAAACGCCGAGATCAAGACCATGATCAACGCCTTCGGTTGCGGCTTTTCGGAAGGCTACGGCAATGACTTTGACATCACGAAGCTCAGGTACGACAAGATCATCATCATGGCGGATGCCGACGTAGACGGGGCGCATATTTCCACGCTTCTGCTGACCCTGTTCTATCGATTCATGCCGGAACTGATCTACGAGGGGCATGTCTATGTCGCGATGCCCCCGCTCTACAAAGTCGTTCCCAAGCGGGGAGACGGGGAGGGCGAGTACCTCTACGACGACTACGCGCTGGCAAAATACAGAAAGACGCACAAAGGTGATTTTTCACTGCAGAGATACAAGGGCCTGGGAGAGATGGACCCGGAGCAGCTCTGGGAGACCACGCTGGATCCCGAGAGGCGCTTCATGAGACAGGTGCAGATCGAGGACGCCATTCACGCCTCCGAGATCACGGAACTCCTTATGGGAAGCGAAGTGCCGCCCCGCAAGAAGTTCATCCACGATCACGCGGATGACGCCGAACTCGACGTTTGATGCACACGCGTGCGGAAAGGAAGGAGCTGTCCGAAGGACAGCCCGCACGCGGCGCGGCGGCTCGCTCTGCGAGCCTTGAATAAAAGCAGGGCCTGAAAAGGAGAGACAAATACATTTATGCCTAAAGACGATCAGAATAAGAACAGTAAAAAGGGAAAAAGAAAGGCGGAAGACACCTTCGCGCAGACTCCGCAGGAACAGATCCTCAAGACGGAGTATTCCGAACTGATGCAGAAGTCCTACATTGACTACGCGATGAGCGTCATTGTTGCCAGAGCGCTTCCCGACGTCAGGGACGGCCTCAAGCCCGTGCAGAGAAGGACTCTGTTTGACATGCATGAACTGGGGATCCGGTCCGACAGACCTTACAGAAAGAGCGCGCGTATCGTGGGCGACACCATGGGTAAATATCATCCCCACGGCGACAGCTCGATCTATGACTCCCTGGTCGTAATGGCACAGGATTTCAAGAAAGAAGTCCCGCTGGTTGACGGACACGGAAACTTCGGCAATATTGAAGGCGACGGCGCGGCCGCCATGCGATACACCGAGGCGAGACTCCAGAAGATCACGGAGGAGGCTTTTCTCTCCGATCTGGACAAGGATGTCGTCGACTTTGTTCCCAACTTCGATGAGAATGAGAAGGAGCCCGAAGTCCTGCCCGTCAAGATCCCCAACTTCCTGATCAACGGATCCGAAGGAATCGCGGTAGGTATGGCGACCAGCACGCCTCCGCACAACCTGGGGGAAGTGATCGACGCCGAGATCGCCTTCCTCGAGAATCCCGAGCTGACTAACAGCGAACTCATGCAGTATATCCAGGGACCTGATTTTCCCACCGGCGGCATTGTGGTCAACAGGGATGAACTGGCCGAGATCTACGAGACGGGAACCGGAAAAGTGCGCCTGAGGGGCTGCACCGAGGTGGAAAAGGGCCGCTCCGGCCACATCAACCTGGTCATCACACAGATCCCTTACACGATGATCGGCGCCGGGATCGGCAAATTCCTTTCCGACGTCGCCGCCCTTTCCGAGAAAAAGATCACGAGCGATATCATCGATATCACAAACCAGTCCGATAAAGAGGGAATCCGCATCGTCATTGAGCTGAAGAAGGACACGGATGTAGACAATTTCTGCAACCTTCTTTACAAGAAGACGCGTCTGGAAGATACTTTCGGCGTGAACATGCTCGCGATCCGGGACGGACGTCCGGAGACGCTCAGCCTCCGGGAAATCCTCAAAGCCAACACGGAGTTCCTCTATCAGACGACCACGAGAAAATATGAGAATCTGTTAGAGAAAGAGCGCAAAAAGAGAGAGGTCCAGGAAGGCCTCATCAAGGCGGTCAATGTGATCGACCTGATCATTGAGATCCTTCGCGGCGCCAGGGACAGAAAGACTGTCAAGAACTGCCTGGTGAACGGCGAGACGGGCGGAATTAAATTCAGGAGCGAGGAGTCTGAGATCATGGCGACGCAGCTGGCATTTACAGAGGCACAGGCCGACGCTATTTTGGACATGCGCCTGTATAAACTGATCGGCCTCGAGCTCGAAGCCCTGATCAAAGAGCACGATCAGACCGTCGCCAACATATATCTTTACGAAGACATTCTGGAAGAGCACGATTCGATGACGAAAGTCCTTCGCTCGGATCTGACTGCCATCCGGGATAAGTACGCAAGGCCCAGGAGAACGCAGATCACCCAGACGGAGGCGGTCGCCTACGTCGCCAGGGAAGAGGAAGAGGACCGCGAGCTTCTCTTTGTAATGGACCGCTTCGGGTACGCCAAGACCATGGAGCCCGCCGCCTACTCCAGAAATCAGGAGTCCGTGGAGAGCAGCTACAAGTACTATTTCATGTGCCGGAGCACGGGCAGGATCTGTCTGTTCACCGACACCGGGATCATGCACACGGTGAAGGTCTCCGACCTGCCCATGGGGAAACTCAGGGACAAGGGCATCCCCATCGACAATGTCGGCAACTTCGACTCGTCCAAAGAAGAGATCGTCATGGTCTGCAGCCAGTCCGATCTCAATCTCTACAGGATCCTGTTCGTGTCGTCGAGCGGTCTGGCCAAAATAGTGAGCGGAGGGGAGTTTGAGACCCGCCTCAAGACCGTAAACGCGACAAAGCTCGCGGAAGGAGATTCCCTGGTGGGCGCATGTGTGATTACAGAGCAGAAGTACGCCGTACTGATCACTGCCAAGGGCTATCTCTTTAAGTATCCGCTGGAGAAGATCTCCGAGATGAAGAAAGGAGCAGCGGGCGCGAAGATCATGACGCTGGGCAAGGAGGACATTGTGGAGAGAGTGGTCCTTGCCGGCGAGAAAGAAGAACAGCCACTCGTCCACAGAGATGTGGAAGTCGACCTGAATAAGGTGCGCCCGGGGGGCAAGTACGGAAAAGGGAGCAAGCGCTTCTGAATTCGGATTTGGAGATAGACAAAAAAGAGAAGATTTAATACACTTTACTTAGGCGCGGGACAGGCTGAGGAGCCTGTCCTGCTTGTGAGGAAAACGACTATGAGAGTAATAGCGGGAAGCGCAAGGCGGCTTAAGCTCGTCGCGCCCTACGGTCTGGACACAAGACCCACACAGGACATCATCAAAGAGACATTGTTCAATATCATCCAGGCGGACGTGCCGGGCTCGATCTTTGTCGATCTCTGTGCCGGAAGCGGCGCGATCGGGATCGAAGCGCTCAGCCGCGGGGCAAAGCGCGCCTATTTTGTGGAGAACGGGCGCGAGGCGTGCGCCTGCATACAGAAGAACCTTCATACGACGCATTTTGAAGAGGAAGCGGTGCTCCTCAAGCAGGATGTGCTCAGCGCGCTCCGCCATATCCACGAGAAGGAAGTGGATATCATCTACGCGGACCCGCCGTATGAAGCGCAGACGGTGCACGATATTCTCCGCGCGCTTTCGAACGCCGGATTCGTCACAGACAATACACTGATCATCGTAGAGTCATCCCTGGATACGGATTTTTCTTATCTGGATGAGATCGGCTTTACGCTGGTGAGGGAGAAGGACTACAAGGCGAACCGCCACCTGTTCATCAGACGAACTGCGAGCGAGGATTGAATTCTTAATTAAATCCTTAATTGAAACCTTAAGACACGGCAAGATCCGAACGCAGAGCTTGAACTTAGAGAAAGGGCAACTACATGAAACACGCGATTTACCCAGGCAGCTTTGACCCGGTCACTTACGGACACATCGATATTATGAAGAGAGCAGCCGAAATGTTTGACGATCTGACGGTCTGCGTTTTGGACAATAAAGCTAAAACTCCATTGTTTTCTGTAGACGAACGTGTTAAAATGTTACGCAAAGTGTCAGAAAATATTCCGAACGTGCGTGTCGATTCTTACTACGGATTATTGATGGATTATGCGCGCAAGATCGACTGTCATATAGCTGTCCGCGGACTCAGGGCAGTCACGGATTTCGAATATGAACTGCAGATCGCGCATGCAAACAGGACCATATCCGACGGCTGGCTCGATACGATCTTTATCACCAGCAGTATGGAGTACGCTTATCTGAGTTCTTCCGTTGTAAAAGAGATCGCGTCCTTCGGAGGCGACATAAAGCTTTGCGTTCCGCCCAGTATTGAAGAAGAGGTCATCGAAAAGATGCGAATTCTTCATCCGGAATTTTACAGCAATAAATAAGGAGGATTGGAAATATGAGCAGCAAAATCGAGCAGATGATCGACCAGATTGAGGATTTTATTGATTCCTGCAGATATCAGACTTTTTCCAAAACAAACATTATAGTAGATAAAGACGAACTGGACGCGCTCCTTGAAGAACTCCGCGCCAAAGTTCCCGATGAGATCCGCCACTACCAGCGCATTGTGGCCAATAAAGAAGCGATCCTCGAGGACGCGAGAAGAAAAGCGGACGAGATGATCAACGAGGCAAACGTGCACTCCAACGAGCTCGTCAATGAGCACGAGATCATGCAGCAGGCATACGCGCAGGCCAACGATATCGTCAGAATGGCTACGCAGCAGGGACAGGATATCCTCGATAAGGCGATGAGCGAAGCCAACGGTTACAAGGAAGCTGCCAATCAGTACATGGACAGCATGCTCGCAGACCTGGAGAAGAGCACTGTGAGCGCGCAGAATAACCTGACAGCCATTTTCCACAACTTCTACGACGAGATGTCGGATTATATCGACACGGTCCGCCAGAACAGAGCAGAGCTCTCACCGCAGGATGATAATGATGATGATTCCGGCCTGATGCAGGAAGTCGATGAGGGTGAACCTTATGACTACGAAGAGGGAGAGGATGATTCCGAGTTTGTGAACACGGATATGGTTCAGGAATAACATTTAAAAGTAATGTGCGGGACATCTTTTCGGTAAAAGAAAAGATGTCCTGCTTTGACGTTTCGGAGTTTTTATGGTAGGCAGAAAAGGAACTTACGGATATATAAAGAGAGGCCGGATGGTCTACGGCGCGGTGACATTTGTACTGCTGGCCGCAGTGCTCGCGACCTATTTCGGCGCGCAGTGGTATTTTAAGACCAACAAGAATGTCTTTACGATCCTGGCAGCCCTCAGCTGCATCGGCGTCGGCAAGTTCGCGGTGGACCTGATCATGTTCTGCAGGGCGGGCGGCTGTTCGGAGAGCGCCAGGGATGCCATCGAGATGCACAAGGGGAAACTGGCAGGCGCCTATGACCTCTTTATGACCAGCTATGACAAGAACTTTGCGATCAGTCACGCTGTCTGCGCCGGCATGAGTGTCTGCGCCCTGACTGAGGACGAAAAGTGCGACGTCAAAAGCGGGGAGATGCACATTCGGAAAATGCTCGAAAATGACGGCTTCAAGGGCTATACGGTCAAGATCTTCAAGAATCTCGACAATTATACAGAGCGCCTCGACGGCCTGAACAGACTTCCCGACAGCAAAGAGAAGAAAAGCGCAGAAGGGGCCATGAATCTTTTGAAATCCATATCCTTGTGAGGAAGACCCGGTAAATGAGAGAATGGACGGTTAAGAGAGAGGAAAAGGAGCAGCGTTTCAACAAGTATCTGCAGCGGAAGCTGCCGGATGCTCCCTCTTCATTTCTCTATAAAATGCTCAGGAAAAAGAATATCACACTCAATGGCAAAAAAGCGTCCGGCAGTGAGCTTCTTCAACAAGGAGATCTGGTGACGCTTTTTCTTTCTGATGAGACCATCGGGAAGTTTGGCGGGTCCGCGCCCGGATCCGAAAGCGACAAAAGCGGGGAGGGTGAGCAGCCGCTCACGGAAGAATACACGCGCGCTTTCCGGCAGCTCCGGGGCAGGATCGGCGAGGACGGGATCCTCTATGAGGACGACCATATTCTCGCGGTGAGAAAACCCGTGGGCCTTCTCTCCCAGAAAGCTTCGGACGCCGACCTGTCGATGAATGAGTGGCTGGTGGGATATCTCCTCGAGAAGGGAGCGGTGAGCGCCCGGTCCCTGAAGTCTTTCAAGCCTTCCGTGTGTAATCGTCTGGACCGAAATACCGGAGGGATTCTGATCTGCTCCAAGTCACTTGCGGGAGCGAGAAAAGCCGCGGAGCTTCTCAGAAACAGAACGATGCACAAGTTTTACAACGCTGTCGTTCTGGGAAAAGTCGAAAGGCCCGGCAAAATCGAAGGCTATCTGAAAAAAGACGCAGTGACCAATACGGTCAATTTCAAAAGCAAGGCGGAAAAAGGGGCCGATTGGACCAGGACGACCTATCGACCGCTCATAAGCGGCGGAAAGTGCTCACTTCTGGAACTGGAACTGATCACCGGAAAGACCCATCAGCTCAGGAGCCATCTGGCGGCTAAGGGGCATCCGATCCTGGGAGATCCCAAATACGGCGACCTGAAAGCAAATGAGAAGGTCCGGAGCGAGTACGGCCTCAGAGGACAGATGCTCTGGTGCTGCAGAATCGAATTCCCCCGCATGGAAGAAGAGGAGTTCGCCGCCCTGTCCGAGAGAGTAATTATATGCGACCCTCCCCGTATCTACCGGGAGATCGCGGCAGTACGGGAGTAATAAATATGCCGACATGGAAATCGCGGGGACTTCGCGGCTCTCTCTTTGAGGACGAGATCAACCGAACCAATGACAAATACAAGGAACAGAATCTGGCCCTTATACAGAAAGTGCCGACGCCGATCACGCCCATGAAGATCGACAGCGAGAACAGGCACATCACACTGGCCTATTTTGACCAGAAGAGTACGGTGGACTACATCGGCGTGATCCAGGGGATCCCGGTCTGCTTTGACGCAAAAGAGTGCAAGAAGACCACCTTCGCGCTTCAGAACATTCATCCCCACCAGGTGGATTTTATGAGGCGGTTCGAGCAGCAGGACGGCATAGCCTTTTTCCTGATCAGCTATACGGAGGAAGGACTTTACTATTATCTGCCCTTCCGGCATTTCCTTCCCTTCTGGGAGCGCGCGCAGGCGGGCGGCAGAAAGAGCTTTCGGATGGACGAACTTGACATGAACTGGGTGCTTCCCCAGCGAAGCGGAGTGCTCGTTCCGTATCTGGAAATGATCAACAGAGACCTGGCGGAGAGGGATTCCGATTCGGACGACTGACGAAAGGGACGTCCCCGCCGAGTTATTTGACATGGGGGCCATATTCCTGTATACTTCCAATGGTTTTATGTGCTAACAAATTAGCACTGCATTTTGATAAAGCGAAGGAGAAGGCATGAATTACGCAAACAGAAGATCTCAGGACCTGCTGCATACGCCTGAAGGCGTCAGGGACTCATACGGAAAGGAAAATACCGCCAAACAGACGATCATCCAGAGAATCGCGGGGCAGATCCATCTGTACGGGTACGAGGATCTTCAGACGCCTTCCTTTGAATATTTTGACGTGTTCTCCAACGAGATCGGGACCACCTCCTCGAGGGAACTGTATAAATTCTTCGACAAAGAAGGGGACACACTGGTGCTGCGGCCAGACTTTACGCCTTCTGTGGCCAGATGCGCGGCCAAATACTTTATGGACGAGAAGCGCCCGCTGCGCTTCTGTTATCAGGGCAGCGCCTACAGCAACACTTCGAACCTGCAGGGCAAGCTCAAGGAGACCACCCAGATGGGGGCGGAACTCATGAACGACGCCAGCGCCCAGGCGGACGGAGAGATGATCGCGATGCTGATCGAGAGCCTTCTGGAAGCGGGACTCACCGAGTTCCAGATCAGTGTGGGCAACGTCGAGTACTTCAAGGGGATCTGCGAGTATCTCGGAATGGACAGGACCTTGGAGGAGACGCTGCGCGACGAGATCTCGGGCAAGAACTATTTTGCCGCCGAAGACCTCCTCAAGAGCGAAGGATTTAAGAGAGAGGACAGGGACCTGTTCCTCAGGATCAGGGATTTCATGGAGACGGCAGAGGACCTGGTAAAGGCCGCCGATACGGCGCCGGGGGCGCGCGCGCAGGCCGCCGTGAGACGCCTCATCGATGTCTGGAACGTCGTGGACGCCTACGGGCTCTCCAAATATATCAGCTTTGACCTCTCGCTCCTGAGCAAATATCATTATTATACGGGAATTATCTTCAAGGGATATACGTACGGGACCGGGGAACCCATCGCTTCGGGAGGCAGATATGACCAGCTGCTGGGGTATTTCGGTAAAGAAGCGCCGGCCATAGGCTGCATGATCTCAATCGATCCCCTCATGGAGGCCATGAGAAGGCAGCACCTCCTGGACGTGCAGGAGCCCGAGATCCACAAGATCTATTACAATGAGGACAATTACAGGGAGGCCCTGAAAACGGCCCGTATGAGCCGGCAGGCAGGCTTCAGGACGGTCCTGCTGCCGGAGGAAAACTAAAGGATGCACACGCGTGCGGAACGGAAGATGCTGCCAGCGGGCAGCCCGCACGCGGCGCGGCGGCTCGCGCTGCGAGCCTTAACTATATACAGAATGATGTGACAGACGGAGGACAGTGTGAACGACTATATAACTATTGCCCTGACGAAAGGACGGCTGGCCAGCCAGACCATGGCGCTTCTCGAAAGAGCCGGCTATTACTGCGAGGAACTCAAGGACAAGAGCTCCCGCAAGCTGATCTTTGTGAACGAAGAGCAGAAGCTCCGTTTCTTTCTCGCAAAGGGACCGGATGTGCCGACTTATGTCGAATACGGAGCTGCGGATATAGGGGTGGTCGGATCCGACATCATCATGGAGGAGAACCGCAGAGTTTATGAGGTCCTCGACCTGGGCTTCGGCAAATGCAGGATGTGTGTCTGCGGCCCACTGGAGGCGAAGGAACTGCTGCAGCACCATGAGATGATCCGGGTCACATCCAAATACCCGAATATCGCGAGAGAGTACTTCTATAACAGGAAGCATCAGACGGTGGACATCATCAAACTCAACGGATCCGTGGAGCTGGGGCCTATCGTGGACCTGGGAGATGTGATCGTCGATATCGTGGAGACCGGTTCCACCCTGAAGGAAAACGGACTCGCCGTTCTGGAAGAAGTGTGCCCCGTATCCGCCAGGATGATCGTCAACCAGGTGTCCATGCAGATGAAGACGGCAAGGATCAGGGAGATCATGGCGAATGTCCGCGACTGCCTGGAGTGAACTTCGGACCGCTGAACAGTTACGATTTTTCAGGATAGAATCGTCAGAAATGACTGTGTTAAAAGGACAGTGTTAAAAAGGACCGTATCAGAAAGGACTGTGGAGAACAGATGAGAATAGTAAAGCTCGATGAAAACACCAGGGAGCAGGCGCTTGAGAAGCTGATCGGGCGCGGTGCCTCCGGCTACGGGGACTATGAAAAGACGGTGCAGGATATCATCGCGAACGTGCGTGAAGACGGGGATGAAGCCGTCATCGGGTACGAGAAGAAATTCGACCGGTGCGACCTGACGCCGCAGACGCTCCGCGTATCGAAAGAAGAGATCGAGGAGGCCTACGCGGCACTCGACCCGGCGCTGATCGAAGTGATGAAAAAGGCGGCCGCAAACATCCGCGATTATCACGAAAAGCAGAAGAGGACCAGCTGGATCACCACAAGAGAAGACGGCGTGATCCTGGGGCAGAAGATCACTCCCATCGAGGTGTCGGGCTGTTACGTACCCGGCGGAAGGGCCGTCTATCCCTCCAGTGTGCTGATGAATATCGTCCCGGCCAAGGTGGCGGGCGTAGAGAAGATTGTCATGTGCACCCCTCCCGGCGCGGACGGCAAGGCAGCGGCGGGAACTGTCGTGGCAGCGGATATAGCGGGCGCGGATGAGATCTACAAGGTCGGCGGCGCGCAGGCGATCGCCGCTATGGCGTACGGAACACAGACCATCCCCAAGGTGGATAAGATCACCGGCCCCGGCAATATTTTCGTCGCGCTCGCCAAAAAGCAGTGCTTCGGAGTGACCGGCATCGACTCGGTGGCGGGTCCCAGTGAGATCCTGGTCATCGCGGACAGCACGGCAAATCCCAGATTTGTGGCGGCGGATCTCCTTTCCCAGGCGGAGCACGATCCCATGGCCAGCGCCATTCTCCTGACTACGGACATGACTCTGGCGAAGGCCGTCTCGGACGAGATCGACGGCTTTTTGAAGACTCTCTCCAGGGCGGAGATCATTAACAAGTCCCTGAAAGACTACGGTTACATATTCGTGGGAGATACCATGGAGGACCTGATCGGGGCGGCCAATACGATTGCCTCCGAACACCTGGAGATCATCACGGCAAATCCTTACGAAGTAATGACCAAAATAAAGAACGCCGGCGCGATCTTCCTGGGAAGCTATTCTTCGGAGCCATTGGGGGACTATTTTGCCGGTCCCAACCACATCCTTCCCACGAACGGGACGGCGAGATTTTTCTCCCCGCTGGGCGTGGACGACTTTGTCAAGAAGAGCAGCATCATCTCTTATTCCAAGGAGGCACTCAGGGCCGTCCACAAGGATATCGAGCTGTTCGCCATGAGCGAAGGACTCACGGCACACGCGAATTCCATCGCGGTCCGTTTTGAAGAGGAGGAATGACCATGGAAAAGAGGAGCGCACAGATCACAAGAAAGACGGGCGAGACGGATATCACCATGAACTTCTGCCTGGACGGCAGCGGCAAGGCACAGCTCTCCACCGGCATCGGCTTTTTCGACCACATGATGGACGCCTTCACAAGGCACGGGCTGTTCGACATGGAGCTCAAGGTCGAGGGCGACCTGCACGTGGACGGACACCACACGGTGGAAGACACCGGGATCGTCCTGGGACAGGCCATTAAAGAGGCGGTCGGCGACAAAAAGGGAATCAAGAGATACGGCTGCTTCATCCTGCCGATGGATGAGGCGCTGATCCTGTGCGCGGTGGACCTGTGCGGCAGGCCCTATTTTGTCATGGAGGGAGAGCCCTTCACGGCGCCTATGGTAGGCGATTTCGACACGGAGCTGGTCAGAGAGTTCTTCTATTCGATCTCTTACAGCGCCGCGATGAACCTCCATTTCCGGATTCTCTCCGGGAGCAACGCTCACCACATCATCGAAGGAATGTTCAAGTGCTTCTCCAAGGCGCTGGACATGGCAACGCAGAAAGAAGAGCGCATCACGGACGTCCTGAGCACCAAGGGAAGCCTGTGAACGCGCAGTAGCATACAATTTGAGGTAAAAATGGATACACAGTATAAGAAGCTGATTCCCTGCATTTATTTAAAGGACTGCAAAGCCGTAAAGAGCCTTACGGACCATGAGCCGGAAGAACAGGAGCCGGCCGCGCTGGCGGCCGCTTACGACAACGGCTTTACGGACGCCCTGATCGTCTTTGATCTGTCCGACACGGATCAGGAACAGGAAGCCCACAACGACATCATCCGGGAGATCTGCGGCAGGATCCGCATCCCGGTGATCGCGGCGGGACGTATCAGAAGGATGGAGGATGTCAAAAAATTTCTCTATGCCGGCTGCAGCATGGCCTGCCTGAATCTCTCCAAGGAAGGGAACGCGAAGATCGCGGCGGAAGTCGCGGACAAGTTCGGAGCCGACAAGATCGGCGCCTGCTTCTCTTCGGAAGAGCAGATCGAAAAGTATAAAGAGTATATTGACGGCAATATCTCCTGCCTGATCTACGTGGGAGAAGAGTCCTTTGAAGGACTTGAAAGAGTGCAGACGGCGATCCCGGTGATCGCCCAGATCACACGGAAGAGCTGCGTCAGAGAGACGCTCCTGCACAGCGGGATCCATGGCGTGACAGGCGCCGGCGTGAACGCGAGGACAGGAAAGCTTCAGCATGTGAGAAACAAGCTGATCTCCTGCGGCATTCCGGTCAGGATCCGGGAGGCGGCTTACAAGTGGGATCAGTTCAAACTCGGACCCGACGGGCTGCTCCCCGTGGTGGTCCAGGAGGCCTCCACGGACCAGGTGCTCATGGTCGCCTACATGAATGAAGAGGCCTACAACATGACTGTCGCCACGGGCAGGATGACCTACTGGTCCAGAAGCCGGAGCGAGATCTGGGTCAAGGGACTCACCAGCGGTCATTTCCAGTACGTGCACTCCCTGACGGCGGACTGCGACATGGATACGCTTCTCGCCAAAGTAGAGCAGGTCGGCGCGGCCTGCCATACGGGAAGTCATTCCTGCTTCTTCAATACAGTATTGACGGAGGAGGGCAAGGAGTCCTTCAATCCGCAGACAGTCCTTCTCAAGGACTATCAGACGATCACGGATCGAAGAGACCACCCCAAGAAGGGATCCTATACCAACTATCTCTTTGACAAGGGCATCGACAAGATGCTCAAGAAGCTGGGAGAAGAGGCGACGGAGATCATCATTGCCGCCAAGAATCCCAATCCCAATGAGATCGTCTACGAGATCTCGGATTACCTCTATCATCTGATGGTGGTAATGGCCGAGAAGGGGATTACATGGGAAGATGTGACGCAGGAGCTGGCGCGCAGGCAGAAGAAGGAGAGCTGATCTGTATTTTGCCCCGGGAAGGCAGAAGTGCGTCGGCAGGCAGCTTTTATCTGAAACAGCACAAAAAAGGGCGGGATTTGTCGCAAATTTTCTTGACAGGTCCGCGCCCTTCTGTTATGTTAATTGAGTATGCCGCATGATGAGGCTCTTAATGTGCTGCGCTGTATGGTACTGCAGGAACAGCAGCATGAAAGCGCTCAGTGAAGAGCCGCCGCAATCAGCGAGTTTTTATAAGAAGGAGGTACCAGAATGTACGCAATTATCGCAACAGGCGGCAAGCAGTACAAAGTTTCCGAGGGAGATATCATCGATATCGAGAAGATCGAGGGCGAGAGTGGCACAGAGGTCACTTTTGACAAGGTCATCTGCATCGGCGGAGACACCATGAAGGTTGGCGCAGATGTCGCAGCCGCAACTGTCACAGGCACTGTTATGGATCAGGGCAAGGGCAAGAAGGTCGTAGTTTACCACTACAAGAGAAAGACCGGCTATCACAAGAAGAACGGTCACAGACAGCTCTTCACCCGCGTTAAGATCGACAAGATCAACGGCTGATCGCGTCTGATATAAGACAGGTCAGGTAAGACAACAATGGTCACGGTTATGATCACGAAGCAGAAAGGGGTCTATAAGTCCTTTATCTGCAGCGGACATGCGGAATACGCGTCCCGGAAAGGGATCGCGAAGCTCGTAAGGCCGCAGGGCGATGTGGTGTGCGCGGGCGTCTCCGCCATAGTCATCAACACTGTGAACTGTCTGCAGGATCTTCTCCATGAAGACGTCGGATGTGATTATGACAGCGAGGAAGGCGGACTTTTGACATGCGTCTTCCGTAATGACCCCAGTAAGGAAGCATCACTTCTCATCGACTCCATGATCCACGGCCTTAAGTGGATACAGAAAGAGTACGGTGAGAGATATCTGAGAATTGAAACCAAGGAGGTATAGTCATGTTAAATTTGAACCTTCAGTTCTTTGCCCATAAAAAGGGAATGGGATCCACCAAGAACGGCCGTGATTCCAACGCTAAGAGACTCGGCGCCAAGAAGGCTGACGGCCAGTTCGTCAAGGCCGGCAACATTCTTTACAGACAGCGCGGCACCAGCATCCACCCCGGCCTTAACGTAGGCATCGGCGGCGATGACACCCTGTATGCTCTGACCGACGGCATCCTTCGCTTTGAGCGCGTTGGTAAGGACAAGAAGAGAGCTTCTGTCCATCCCGTAGAGGCACAGCAGTAATATCTGCAGGGAATACCGATGATTGTAAGGACTTCAGGCAGGCGTCAAGCACTGTCTGAAGTCTTTTGCGCATATTGCGGCAGGCTAAAAAGTAAAGGAGATACGGAATTTGTTCATAGATAAAGCAAAGATCGTCGTGATGAGCGGCAAAGGCGGAGACGGTCACGTCTCTTTCCGAAGAGAGAAATACGTGCCGGCAGGCGGTCCCGACGGAGGCGACGGCGGCAAAGGCGGGGACGTGATCTTCGAAGTGGACGAAGGCCTCAATACACTGGTTGATTTCAGGCATATCCGCAAATACAAGGCGCAGCCCGGAGAACCCGGCGGAAAGCGCAGATGCACCGGAAAGTCCGGCGAGGATCTTGTGATAAAGGTTCCGGCGGGAACCATCATAAGAGAAGCGGCTTCCGGCAAAGTCATCGCGGACATGTCCGGCGACCTTAAGAGATACACGATCCTCAAGGGCGGACGCGGCGGCAACGGAAATATGCATTACGCGACTTCTACCATGCAGGCGCCAAAATATGCACAGCCCGGACAGCCTTCCCGAACGCTCGAGCTGATCCTCGAGCTCAAGGTGATCGCAGACGTGGGTCTGGTTGGATTTCCCAATGTCGGCAAATCCACACTTCTTTCCATGGTCAGTGGTGCTAAGCCCAGGATCGCCAATTATCATTTCACTACATTGAATCCGATCCTCGGAGTCGTCGATCTCGATGACGCCAGGGGATTTGTGATGGCCGACATTCCCGGCCTGATCGAAGGCGCGGCAGACGGAGCCGGACTGGGGCACGAATTCCTGGCCCATATCGAGAGGACCAAGCTCCTCATTCATGTCGTCGACGCGGCGGGTTCCGAAGACAGGGATCCGGTTGAAGATATTAAAGCGATCAACAAGGAACTGTCGGCTTATGAGTCCGAGATCGGAAAAAAGAAGCAGGTTCTCGCGGCCAACAAATGCGACCTGCTGCCGGAGGGCTCTGATGCCCTGGAGCGAATCCGCGCCTATTGCGACAGCCTGGGCGTAGAAGTGTTCCCCATCAGCGCGGCGACGGGAAGCGGCATAAAGGAGCTCATGTACCATGTGAGCGGTCTTTTGGAGCAGATGCCTTCGGAGACTACCGTCTTCGAGCAGGAATATGATCCGGAAGAGATGCTGCAGATGGATTCCACCGAGCCGTTCACGGTCTCCTACGACGAAAAGGCGCGTGAATATGTGGTCGAAGGCCCCAGGATCGAGAGAATGCTGGGATACACCAACCTGGAGACGGAGAAGGGATTTATTTTCTTCCAGAAATTCCTCCAGGAGAACAAGATCATCGACAGGCTCAAGGAACTGGGCTGTAAAGAAGGCGACACGGTTCGTCTCTACGGACACAGATTCGACTACTATGACTAATTAAAGGAGTATATATGCTTACAAGCAAACAGAGATCCTACCTGATCGGGCTCTCCCATGAGCTGGATCCGGTCGTTCAGATAGGCAAAAACGGCGTGAGCCCCGAAACCGCCGTCTCAACAGAGGAAGCTTTCAACACCAGAGAACTGGTCAAAGGCGCTGTCATGAAGATGGCCCCCGTCACGCCCCGCGAAGCGGCGGAGACGCTGGCGGGACGAACCCGCTCCCAGGTCGTCATCGTGATCGGGAGAAAGTTTGTACTATACAGACCTTTTAAGGAAGATCCCAAGATCATCCTTCCGAAATAAAGACAGTTAATAAGGACATTTAATAAGGACAATTATAATGAAAGATCACACCGCAAAATCAGAGAAGATCGGAATCCTGGGCGGGACCTTTGACCCGATCCACCTGGGGCACCTGATCATCGCCGAACAGGCCCGGGACCAATACGGACTTGACAGAGTCCTGCTGATTCCTTCGGGGCATTCCTATTTTAAGGACAACCGGAGCAGAAAAGTACTGCCGGCGCAGACAAGGCTCGAGATGACAAGAATTGCGGCGCGGGATCACGCCCCATTTGAGGTGTCTGACATCGAGGTCAACAGGCCCGGCAACACCTACAGTTTCGAGACGCTCGAGCAGCTCAGGGAGCTCTATCCTTCTTCTGAGCTCTATTTTATCGTGGGAGCGGACACGGTCTGTTCCATGAGAACCTGGAGAGCGCCCGAGAGGATCTTCGCGGCATGTACTATCCTTGCGGCGATCAGAGAAGATCAGGTGGACCCGGAGGAGCTTGGGAAGGAATCCGAGGCTCTGGCAAGGGATTACGGCGCGCGGATCCTTCCGGTTGAGATCCCCAACATCGGCATCTCCTCCACAGACATCCGCGAGAGGGCGGCGGCAGGAAAATCTATACATTATCTGGTGCCGTCCGCGCTGGAAAGTTATATAATAGAAAACGGGATATACATGTGAGATAATTATTCTCAAGGCAAAGGAGCAGACATTTGAACAAGAAGGAACGCATTAATCTGATCAGGGAACTCGAATCCGAGCTCGCCTACGGCCGCTTTATCCATACCCTGGATGTAGCCTGTACGGCAGCTGCTCTGGCCATGTGCTACGGGGCTGATATCGATAAAGCTGAAACGGCGGGTCTTCTGCACGACTGTGCCAAATGTATGAACCTGAGCAAGATGATCAAGATCTGTGACAAGGCCGGGCTGGAGATCTCCGATTATGAGAGAAACAGCGGCTCGCTCCTTCATTCCAAAGCCGGAGCAGTCCTTGCGCAGACCAAATACGGCGTCAGGGATGAAGATATCCTCAACGCGATCAGGTTCCATACAACCGGAAGACCGGGCATGAGCCTTCTTGAAAAGATCGTCTTTGTGGCGGACTACATGGAGCCGGGAAGAGATTCGGCGCCGGACCTGCCTCAGGTCAGAAAACTTGCCTTTGAGAGTATTGATGACTGCGTTCTCCAGATCCTTAAGGATACCCTTAAGTATCTCGGAACGACCGGAGCGGACGTGGATCCCATGACACAGAAAACCTATGATTATTACAGAAGATGTGATGAAGAGAGGAAATTCTATGAGTGAAACAGCTGGAAGCAAAGAGAGATCCGGAAAACTTGCCCGCATTGCGATCGCGGCGCTGGAAGAGAAAAAAGCTGCAGATATCAGGGTGATCGATATCAGTGAAGTATCTGTCCTTGCAGACTATTTCATTATCGCAAACGGATCCAACCGTCCTCAGATCCAGGCTTTATCTGATGAAGTCAGTGAGAAAATGGAAAAGGCTGGCGCAGTGCTCAAACAGACGGAAGGATATGAAAACGCGAATTGGATCCTTCTGGACTTCGGCGATGTGATCGTTCACATATTTAATCAGGAGAACCGCCTTCTCTATGATCTTGAGAGAATCTGGAGAGACGGCAAACAGGTAAATCCCGAAGAACTGTGACAGGGAGAGACCTGCCGCTGCAGACAATAGAACAGAGAAACAAGGAGGCGGCTCAGCATGAGCCGCCTCCTTTTCGTTCAAAAAGCGATTTCAAAAAGCAATTACATTGTCCGGAACACACCGAAGACCTTGCCGAGTATCACGCAGGAATCTACGATTATGGGCTCCATAGTGTCGTTCTCCGGCTGCAGGCGAATATGACCGTCCTCTTTATAGAAAGTCTTGACCGTCGCGCCGTCTTCAATCAGCGCGACAACGATGTCGCCGTTTGAAGCCGTAGTGCAGGAGTTTACGAACAGCAGGTCGCCGTTAAAGATCCCGACGCCTATCATGGAATCTCCGCGCACTCTCAGGGCAAAGGACTCACCGGCCGGTACGATCTCTGCGGGGATGGGAAAATAGCTCTCAATATTCTCCTGCGCGAGGATCGGCTGTCCGGCAGCTACATTTCCGACTACAGGGAGAGAAGCCATCTCCGTGCGGACCATCTGGAAGCTGTCGTCACAGATCTCGATCGCCCTGGGCTTGGTGGGATCTCTGCGGATAAATCCGTTTCTCTCGAGCGTATTGAGGTGGGAGTGGACGGATGATGTGGACTTGAGCCCGACCTTCTCACAGATCTCGCGGACTGTGGGCGGATACCCCTTGGAGAGGATCTCTTCCTTGAGATAATCAAGTATTTCCTGCTGCTTCTTGGATAATTTAGCGGGCATATATATGACCTCCTGATCTACATGAATCTCTGAATAGTAGTATTACTTACTCTAATTATATAGTCAGAAATCGAAAAAAGCAAACATATATTCAGAATAAGTGTTCGCTTTTTCTTGACTTACGAATGAATGTTCGGTAGAATAGAAGCACGCAAACATTAGTTCGTCGAGACAGTGCTCAGAGGGGAGAGACAATGAGTAACAGATATTCTGATATTGATGTAATGACATTTGTGCAGGGAAATACAGCCAGGAAGGCTGAGCTTTACACAGCTTCCGCGTCCCGCGGATCTGACCGCAGCCGCAGTGTTGAACGGGGCGGCTGCGTGGTGTATGATTTCAGAGTAACAGAGACCGGATTCAAAGAGACCGGATCCGGCAGGGCCGGCTCGGTAAAAAAACATGCGAAAAGAAATTCATTAAATAATTCGACAAGAGTTTCAGCAAGAAAGACCAGAGCAAGAAGAGCGGCCAGGGCACGCGCAAGGAAGGTGTTCGCCCTTCGGACAGCCTTTTTCGCATTTCTGGTCATGTTCACCATGTTCGGAATCGGCGGGATCGCATCCAGAGCCAAGAGCAGGGAAGTTCCGGACGCCTACAAGTATTACGACACCATCACAGTGGGATATCAGGAAAATCTTCTCGATATCGTCGAGCGATATGACGACAGGGATCACTATGAGACCCAGCTCGATTACGTGGAAGAACTCTGCAGGATCAACAACCTGGCGTTTGACGGAACCGCTTATCCCGCGGTAACGCCTGGAACGCATCTCGTTGTGCCTTACTATTCCACAGAACTGAAATGACGAATTCTCGGGAGTGAATTTATGAAAATCGACCTGATCACAGGTTTTCTCGGCGCCGGAAAGACGACGTTCATCAGGAGATACGCGCAGTTCCTCATGGAGAGAGGAGAAAACATCTGTATACTGGAAAATGACTACGGCGCCGTTAATGTCGATATGATGTTTCTGCAGGATCTTCTCGGAGATCAGTGTGAGCTGGAAATGGTCATCGGAGGGGACGGCTATGAGGCCCACAGAAGAAGATTCAAGACCAAACTGATCTCAATGGCTATGACCGGGTACGACAGGGTCCTGGTTGAACCGTCAGGCATATTTGACGTGGATGAATTCTTTGATGTGCTGCGGGAAGAGCCTCTCGACCGATGGTATACGCCGTCGAATGTCATTTCGATCGTCAGCGCCCGGTCCGAAGGGAATCTGTCAGCTGATTCCAGATATCTTCTCGCGTCGCAGATCGCAAACGCCGGCTGTGTGATACTCAGCAAAGTCTGTGAGGCCTCAACCGATGACGTTGAGAACACGATCCGACTGTTAAATGATGTTATGGAGGAACACGGGTGCTCCCGGAGATTCGGAGGCGATGTGATCGCTGCGGACTGGGACAGGTTCGACACTTCAGATTTTGAACGAATAGCCGGCTGCGGATATCGCCTTGAAGACCATATTAAATATCAGGTTGAACAGGAAAACGGTTACAGATCCTTATTTTATTTCTATGTCAGCATGGAGGAACAGGAATTCAGAGATGCTGCGGAAAGGATTTTTAATGATCCCTCCTGCGGAGACGTAAAGCGGATCAAAGGGTTTGTGAAGACCGGTGACGGCAGATGGATCCAGATCAACGCTGTCCCGGGTAAGATCGAGTTTTCGGAGCGGGAGAGAGGGCAGGAAGCTCTGATCGTGATCGGAGAGGACCTTGACAGAGAAGCGATCGACAGATATTTCGAAGACCGGGTCAGATATCACGGACAATTATAACTATAAGGAAACCGTCAGGCGGCTTTTCGCTGCCTGACGGTTTTTTTATCCTTATTTTCTGTATTCTTATTTTCAGTATTCTTATTCTCCGTATCCTTCTCTTCGATAGCGGAGTATTCTTTTTTCATTCTTGCGGACCGGATCCGATCCATGAGCTGCTCGCAGCGTAGTTCTATATAAGCATCCTGGTCAAGTCGACCTCTGATCTCAATATCAATAATACGTGTGAACTCGGTCATGCCTAGTTTGTGATCGCGCAAAAAGATCTCCCATTCCGTGCGTCCATCGTGACCTTTGCGGATTGAAACTTCAACATCGTTTCTGTCTGCATAGTTCATAACATCAAACATTCAGTTTTTCTTTTCCTCATTCTTTCAGGTATTCGCGGCAGTCTGCCGCGTTTCTTTTTTGTTTGTTACACCGCGAATTCTATCTGAAACTTCAACAAATTGAAACTGCCAGGTTTGACAATAATTAGGTCAATTCTGTCTTTTTTGCCTCCTCATATAGTGATCTTGCGGCGGTATTTAACAATATATGAACAATAAAAACACACTTATTAAAATAATTAAAAATAATATTACATAAATGTTAAAAAATGCTTGCAAATTATGAGACAATGTTGTAACATAACAATTGCCAAACAACTTTGTGATGATATTTGCGAGAGAGCGTATTCGTTACTCACTCCTTATATTGTCGCATGAACCAGTTAACAACAAGTCATGTCAAAAATAAGGAGAGAGAACATGAAACGAGTACGTCTTTATGCTTTGTTGCTTTCGTCTGCACTTTTTGTATCTGCGATTCCGGTAACCGGGGCCAGTGCTGCGGCAGCGCCTGCTGTCCGGTATTCGGCACAGGCAGCGGAAGATACGGATCTCACAATAGGTGCGGATATTCTCGGCGCAAATAACACGAAAACTGCTGCCACGAAAACTGTCAAGCTCGGCTGGAAAAAGGTCAACAACAAGTGGTACTACGTAACCGCTAAGGGCAACAAGACCGGCTGGGCCAAGATTGACGGAAACTTTTACTATTTCAATAAATCCGGCGTCATGCTGACCGGTGTTAAGAAAATTAATAATAATATTTTCTATTTTGCCAAATCGGGTGAGTTGAAAAAAGGATGGCAGAAGATTGGCAACAACTGGTACTATTTCGCCAGGGCTAACGGTGCCATGAAAAAAGGATGGCTCAAGCTTGGAAAGAGGTACTTCTTCCTCAACAAGACTACAGGCGTTATGGAGACCGGATGGAGGAAGATTAACGGCGGGCTTTATTATTTCAATAATGAAGGCGCCATGCTTACCGGCCCTCACGTCTATAAGATCGGCAGGAGATATTTCTTCTTTGAGAAGTCGGGTGCTGTGACAAGTAAAACAGGATGGCAGAAATCTGATGTAGGAAACCTTTTCTACACAAATGCTGACGGCACGGTAGTGACCAATAAGACTATAGGCGACAAGGTCATGAATGATGAAGGTATCGCAGTCAAGAAGGTCGATGATGTCATGGACCAGAAGGCGCAGTGGTATGAGAGTGATACCAAGTATCTCGTACTTGCGGACCTGGACAACCATGAGCTTCGCGTCTATGAAGGCAAGAAGGGAAATTGGAACAGAATCAAGGGCGGATGGGAGCTTACGTGCGGCGCTCCCGCTACCAGAACTCCCTGCGGGCAGTTCTATCTCTGCTACAAGCAGCCCACAGATTACGGCTGGAAGGATTTCACTTTATCAAGGGCAGCGTATGTCTATTGGACAACGGCGGGCTTTATGATCCACACGATCCTCTACAGCAAGTGGGGCGGAGATGATCCGGAATACGTAGATGTAGTCGACGACAGACTCGGAATGAACCTTTCTCTGAGCTGCATCAGACTTTCGCTTGAAAACGCACGCTGGATTTACAAAAACATTCCGACTGGAACAAAGTTGGTTGTTTATGAGTGAGAAATCACAAAGTTGAAAAAGGCAGAAAAGGGCTCCGGCGACGGCCGGGGCTCTTTTCGTGTTCAAAAAACAGTGCTTTGATCCTAAAATGCTAAAAGACCTCCGGGGTCTTGTAAAATTCGGGGTTTTGATAAATCAGTTCGGGATGCTATACTGTCTTCTGTGCAGTTTACTTTGGAAAGGAATAGAGAAATGCGTTTTGTAATTCAATGTGTGGAAAATGCGGCTGTTGAGATCGAAGGGAATACAGTGGGCAGGATCGGTAAGGGATTTCTGGTTCTGGCAGGTATCTCGGAAACGGATACTCGCGAAACAGCGGACCGCATGCTGGAAAAGATGATCAAGCTTCGGATCTTTGAGGACGAAAACGGAAAGACTAATCTTAATCTCGCGTCCGTAGGCGGAGAGATCCTACTGGTATCGCAATTTACATTATATGCGGACTGCCGCAAAGGAAACCGCCCCTCCTTCGTGAAAGCAGGGTCCCCGCAGCACGCGGAGCAGCTTTATGAATACCTGATCACAAAATGTGAACAGATCACCGGAAAAAGACCGCAGACCGGAGAATTCGGGGCACTCATGAAAGTCCATCTGACAAATGACGGACCCTTTACCATAATAATGGATTCGGCGGAACTGGGATATTAACGCAGGCAGGAACAGAAGATATTAAAGAAAGCATATGGTGGACGATATGTTGGGAGAGAAGGACACATTCCAATCCGATTATTACTGGTATTCCAAAAGAGTAATTCCCGAAGAAGCCAGATCTGCGATCAGCAGGATGGCGACAGGAAAACCGGTCGGGGAAATCGAGTTTTCCGGAATCAGGAAGAAACTGCTGGAAGTAAGCGGCTCTGTATTTGCTCCGGTATTTATCGAAAACAGGAAATACTTGTATAAAGGTGAATTTACCGCTCCTTCTCTGGAAAATGATTATCGGAATTCCCGCAATTTTATCACGGAAGACGGACTTGCCGGGTTTTCTCTAACAGGTACGGGCTGGCTGGTCTCTCTGTATTCTAATTACGCCGAGCGAGGTTTTGCGCGGGCGGTCAAAGATTATATTGTAAAAGACGCCTATAAGCTGGTATGTATTGTCTCTGAAAAAGAAAAAAATAACGGCCTTGTCCGAATGTATGAAGAAGTTTACGGATTCAGAAAATATGCCAGAACGATTAATGATACAATTGTGATGGGAGAACACTACGGAGATGAATTTATTAAGAAGTTTATTTCCGAGAACGGAGTTCCGTATCACATCTTCATGATCGGAAGCGGCGCTGTCGGTGAAGCAGCCGACTACCCCAGGTTCGAAGATTATTTTGTCGCGGAGAAATTTGTCGAAGATACTGTGAGCAGGAGGGCATAGGCCATATGGATGTTTTTATAAGCTACAGAAGGTCCGGCGGAATTGAACTTGCGAGAATTATATGGACGGAACTCAAGAACATGGAATATTATTCCTTTTTTGACTTGGACTCGATCAGAGAGGGCGAGTTTCCCGTAGTGATTCAGAGAAGTATTCTTCATTCGGACAACTTCGTGATTCTACTGACGCCGGGAGCTCTGGACCGCTGCATCAATGAAAAGGACTGGGTGAGACAGGAACTGAAGATCGCCCTCGAATACGGGAAGAATATCATTCCGATCGTGTGCCATGATTTTCAATTTCCGCAGGAACTTCCCGATGATATAGAAAAAATCAGGACGATCCAGGCGGTCCTGTACAACGGTCTCAATTTTTCGGAAATGCTCAGTAAGATCATAGAAAGACTGAAGGACGAAAACGGGTATTCGCTGAGAGTAATGAAAAAGCGCAACCTGTCCAATACCTTCTATGAAGAGCATATGTCAAAAGAAGAAAAAGACAGAATTAAAGCGGATTACCTGTCGTGCAGGGAAATTGAAGACGATATATTCTCTCGCCTTCTTAAAGGAAAGCAGGATGTTGTGCTGTTTAATCCGGCGATCTATGAGATTGACAGCTACATGGCCAAATATAACCGGAAAGAAATCGGGAGCGTGTACGGGCTTCTCAATCATAAGGATGAAGTGGAAGATGCAATGGCGCGCTATGCCGTCAGAGGAGAGCAGAAAAACGCTTTTTATGTCGGCAATATGGAACATGACTGCTTTGAAGACGAGATGGACCGGATTCTGTCCGAACATGAGATACGCTCTTTTGACTTCGTCGATCTCACTCTGATTCTCAGAGACCTGGCAGAACCTGCAGATAAACTGATTCAAGTAGCGGACCGTGTCAGTTCCGGAGGCGTAATCTATATCCGGGAACTGGATCACAGCATGTCGCTCGCATATCCGGATGACAGAGGCCTGTTTAAAAAGATGATGAGCCTGATTAAGAGGGATATTTATTCGGGAGATTACAACGCGGGAAGAAAAGTATATTTCTGGATGAAAAACGCGGATCTGAAAAATATCCGTTTTGAAGGAAGGCAGCTCTCTTCTGTCGGCTTAAAGAGAAGAGAGAGAAGAACGCTGTTTCAGGCTCTTTTCTCCTATGTGGAGCGCGAATATCGCGTCATGCATGAAAAAGAACCGACGGCAGAGACCCGCAGGGCTCTCGAATGGCTCGAAGAGAACTACAAGGCTATGGAAACGCAGTTTGCAAGTGAGGATTTCTTTTTCTCCTCAGGCTTCATGGAATTTTACGGATTTGTGGAATAGGAGAACAATACAATACGATGAAATACGATTTTGAATCGATAATGGACAGAATGGGGAAGGACGCGATCGCGGTAGAAAGCCTGGGACAAGGCGACCCTTCCTTTACGCCGGCGCACCCTGAGGAAGGCTTCGATATCATTCCCATGTGGGTGGCCGACATGAATTTCCCGACATGCCCCGCGGTGCCGCAGGCGATGATCGAGAGGACGAAGCACCCGGCCTATGGCTATTTTGACATAAGAAAAGAATACTATGACGAGATCATAAAGTGGCATAAGACCAGGAACAATGTCACCGGGCTCACCAAGGAGCAGATCGGCTATGAGAACGGCGTTCTCGGCGGAGTGCTGTCGGCACTGGCCGTAGTATGTTCCAAAGGAGACAATGTGCTTCTGCACTCGCCCACCTATATCGGTTTTACGGGGAGCCTTAAAAACAACGGCTACAACATCGTCCTTTCTCCGCTTCAAAAGGATGAGGGTGGGACATGGCGCATGGACATCCGCGATATGGAGGAAAAGATCAGGGATCATCATATTCATGCGGCGATCTTCTGCTCACCGCACAATCCTTGCGGCAGGGTCTGGTCCGAACAGGAGATCCTGGCGTTTACAGAGCTGTGCAGAAAGTACGACGTCACGATCATCTCGGATGAGATCTGGTCCGACCTGACTCTTTTCGGAAACAGGCACGTGCCCACGCAGTCCGTCTCCGAGGACGCGCGGCAGAGAACGATCGCCCTGTATGCTCCCTCAAAGACCTTCAACCTGGCGGGTCTGGTCGGATCCTATCACATCATCTATAATGACAGGCTTCGTGAGCGCGTCCTCAAAGAGAGTTCGCTCAGTCACTACAACAATATCAACCTTCTGTCCATGTACGCGCTGATCGGTGCCTACAGCCCGGAAGGATACGAGTGGCTGGATGAACTGCGCTCTGTACTTGGGCAAAATATAGACTACGCCTGCCGCTTTATCCGGGAAAATCTGCCCGGCCTTGAAGTGAGCCGGCCGGAAGGCACCTACATGCTCTTTGTGGACTGCTCACAGTATTGCCGGGAGAAGGGAAAAACTCTCGACGATGTCCTCGCTGCGGCCTGGAGAGTCGGCGTCGCGGTCCAGGACGGGCGCCCCTTCCACGGACCCTGCCATATCAGGGTGAATCTTGCCCTTCCGCTCTTAAGAGTGAAAGAGGCGTTTGACAGACTGAGGAAATATGTGTTTGTCTGAATCTGAAGAAGGAAAAGAAAATGCACAAATATTTTGACATCAATGAATCGGGGTACAGCATCCGATGCAAGCTGTACTGCGCGGATGTACATAAGATCAGTAAGGCAGTGATCTTCGGACACGGATTCGGCGGTCACAAAGACAACAAGGCGGCTGAGAAATTTGCCGCAAAGCTGATCTCCAAGCATAAAGAATTTGGAATCATCACCTTTAACTGGCCCTGCCACGGCGATGACGCCCGCAAAAACCTGCATCTGAGCGAATGCGACACCTATCTGACCCTGGTGCTGGGATATGTGAGCAGGGAATTTCATGCAGAGGAGATCTACGGATACGGCACAAGCTTCGGCGGCTACCTGTTCCTGAAATACATAGCGGAGCACGGGAAGAATCCTTTCCGCAGACTTGCCCTGCGGTGTCCCGCGATCACGATCTACGATTCCATGATTAACCGAATCATGTCCGCGGACGACTACGACAAAATATTGAAAGGCAAGCCTGTGCTCGTGGGCTTTGACAGAAAGATCAGGATCGAGAAACCTTTCCTGGACGAGCTGCAGGCGGCGGACGTGACGAAGAACGATTATATTGACTACGCGGACGATCTCCTGATCATTCACGGCACCAAGGACGAGGTCATTCCCTTTGAAAAGTCCGCCGAGTTCGCCGATCAGAATGTCATCGAATTTGTTCCGATGGTAAACGGGGATCATCGTTTCACGGATCCTAAGATCATGGACCTGGCGATCCACAAGATCATTGAGTTCTTTGAGAGCTGACAAAAAAACGGGCATATGGGAGGTGATCTGTTTCTGACCTCAAATAAGCCCGCTCAAAGCCCTCAGGACGGGTTTGCACCGTCCGGGGCATCTTCCTTATAATATGCTTTCTCGATGGCCTCAGCGGCCTTCCTGCGCCTCTCATCGTGGAGATTGGTATATTTTTTGACTGTCTCCAGGCTCGAGTGGCCAAGAGCGTCGGAAGTCACATAGATGTCGCCCGTCTCTTCGTAGAGATTGGTGGCAAAAGTGCTTCTGAGCTTGTGAGGCGTGATCCGCTTCATGGGAACCGCTGAGGCCGTGTATTTTTTGACCAGCCGCTCAACGGCGCGCACGGAGATGCGCTGGCCCTTTCTGGAAATAAACAGCGCGTTCATATCTTCGGACGAGACCTTGCGCTCATTCTGTATATAATCCTCGAGAGCCTCGTGAACCGGCTCGTTGAAGTAGACGTATTGCTCCTTGCGGCCTTTGCGGAAGATCTTAATCCTTCGCTCGTTCCAGTCTATGTCCTGAAGATCGATGCCGACCATCTCGCTCACGCGGATGCCGGTATGAAGAAGGAGAGTCAGAATGGCCACATCGCGCAGCTGCTGTCCCTTGGCGAATTTGAACTGGGTCCTGGTGAGTGAGTCGCCGGTCTCGGCTCCGTGAAGGACTTCGCGGACTTCTTCCTTTTCAAGGTAAGTGATCGCTTTTTCTTCAATCTTGGGCATATCCACGAGTTCCGCCACATTTTTCTCCAAATGATTGTGTGCGATCAAATAGCGGTAGAGCGCGCGAAGGGAGGAAAGCTTTCTGGCCCTGGCGGGCGCCTGGTTGGACTCCTTGATCACAGTGCCGTTGTTGGGATCCGTGCGCTTATAGCGCATCAGGTACATGAGATAGTCCTGAATATCGTCGGCCGTGAGCGAGCCGAGGGTCTTTATGGTGATCTGCATGACCGGAGTTCCCGTGGTCTTTTCGAGGTATTCGAAGAAGACCTTGATGTCGCCGACATAGCCCAGGACAGTGCGGGGCGCCTTGTTCTTGGTGACCAGATACTCGTTGGCAAACCTGCGGACGAACATGGGGAGGTCGACGGTCAGGTCATTGATTTTCTCAAGAGTGCGCGTGTTTTTTTCATCGCGGTAGGATTCCATAACAAAACTCCTTATAATAAATTCATTTATTTTTTTGGCGCATGTGCGCGGGAGATGACGCTGTTAAAAAAACGTATGCGGAAAGGCAGTGTTTGCCTTGCGAGATTCCCGGACGCAAAAAGCCCGGAGAGGCGATAAAAGCACTCTCCGGGCTTTATTATAGCACAGTTACGACGTTAAATCCATATTTAGCGGCGTAATAGACCACTCTTCTTTTTGCAATTTTCAGCACTAAAAACCTATTATTAAAAACCTACTATGATACCGCCTTTCTCCGCATAGTAGCTGCACAGTCCTCTGGTCGGAATGATCTTCACGATCTTGCCGGGATACTCGGCCTCGATCGCTTTCTTGAGGTTGTGGGCAAACAGTTCATTTTGGCAATGGGAAATAACAATGCTTTCCTTGTCGGCGACGCGTTCCTTAAAATCGCTCATGATGACCTGCAGCGTCTTGCGGCCTCCCTTGGCAATCTTTTTCATCTTGATCGTGCCTTCTTCACTGGCTATGCCGACGCCCCAGAGTCCGAGATGTCCCAGCACTATGCCGGCGATTCTGGGCATTCTGCCGTTATTGACCAGATTGTGATAGGAAGAAAGGGCAAAGATCAGCTTATGGTCCGCCATAAACTTATGGATTTCCGTCTTGATCTCCTCGAATCCCAGGCCCTGTGCGATCAGCTCCTGCAGCTTGTCGATGGTCATGGAAAGGCTCGGGCCCGTTCCGCGGGAATCCAGGATCTCGATATTTCGGAACGGATCATTCTCAAGAACCATTTGCTTGGCGGTACAGGCGCTGTTATAGCTGCCGGAGAGATTGGAGGAAATGGTGATGGCAAACACATCATCTTCTTCCCCGAATTCCCGGATCCAGTCCGCCGGTGAGGGACAGGAAGTATGGCTCTTCTTACTTACGGCCATCGCCTCTACCAGTTCGCCGACATCCAGCTTTTCATCATCCACAAAATCCCTGCCGTCTACGGTGATCACGAACGGAACTGTGTTGAAATACATATTGGCGGGCTTATTCTCTAAGTCGAAAATATCACAGCTTGAATCGGCTATTATTCGAAATGCCATACAAACCTCCTGATCATACCGTACAGACTTCGGATTCTGTTTCTGCTTCTGAGCCTTCTGCGGGCACCCCGGCTGTGTCTTCTACTGTATCTGAATTGTCTGTATCTGAACTCGCGGCCTCTTCCTTGTTCGCGCTTTCCCCGGCTGTGTCTTCCTTGCTCGCGGCTTCCTTGATCGTATAATCGCGAATCATCCTGACCAGCTGCAGCGCTATGCCGACCTCGCATCCGGCCACGAAGGCCAGCCCTGCAATTGCAGCTTTAAGTTTTTTGCTCATAGTTTATTACCTCGCTGTATTTTGGTAGATTCGAAAACAACATAATAAAGTTTTTTACACTGTTTATATACGTTATTATACATTATCGGCAACGGGAAATATACGGATGACCGAAATTGCGCTGAAAAAAACGGGAATTCTTTCAAGAATTCCCGTTTATGATAAAGCCTGTCAAAGTTCCGGCGGTCTGCGGCCGGCCGTCAGGATCTGTTTTCAAAGTCCTCAATGACCTGTGTGAGGAGCTTGACCGTGCCGTCGATGCCCAGGAGACTTGTGTCGACGGACATGTCGTAGGTGTCTGCTCTGCCCCATTTCTTCATGGAATAATAATTGTAATAGCTCTGTCTCTGCTTGTCCTTGCGCAGGATAAAGTCCCTGAGCTTATCGTGATCGGCTTTTTCGGCATCGGGTACGTCGGGATAATTGCGGGCCCTTGCGATCCGGAACTCCTCATCGGCGTGCATGAACAGATTGATCACATTGGGGAAATCCTGGAGAGCGCAGTCCGCGCAGCGGCCGATGATCACGCAGGCGCCTTCCTCCTTGGCGATCTTCTTGATCGTATCGTACTGGGCAAGAAAGACCTTCTGACTGATCGGCATGTCGGAAAAGGCCGAATTGCTGTAGCCGAAGGAATAAGTGTCCATAACAAGGTTGTACAGAAACGAGCTGGTCGGACGTTCATCCTGCTGCTGTACGATCTCGGGGCAGAACCCGCTTTCCTTCGCTACTTTTGCAAGCAGCTCATTGTCATAAAACTTAATGCCGTAATGCGCGGCCAGCTTCTGTCCTACTTCGCGGCCGCCTGAGCCGTACTGTCTTCCGATTGTGATGATTGTGTTCATAATCTACCTCCGTAAGAGCTGTCGATCATTAACGGTATGCTCCTGCGTATACGTGGGAGCTTTCTGTAATTATTATACACAAGTTTATTAGCTTATGCAATTTCTATAATAATAGTTGAAAATCAAATTATAAATTGTCTAATTTGCTCAGAATCTCCTCAAAATATTCCGGCAGCGGAGCGCTCGTCTCGATATACTCCCCTGTCCTTGGATGAATGAACCCCAGAATTCCTGCGTGCAGGCACTGCCCATGGGTCACAAACGGAGACTTTCTGCGGCCGGCGTATACCTCGTCTCCCAGAAGCGGATGGTGGACATAGGCCATGTGCACGCGGATCTGGTGGGTCCGTCCGGTCTCGAGCCGGCACTCTACATAAGTGTACTGCCCGAAGCGCTTCAGAACCTTGCAGTGCGTCACCGCTCTCTTGCCGTCGCTTCTCACCGCCATTCTCTTTCTCTCCCGGGGATCTCTTCCGAGGGGCTGGTCCACCGTAAACTCGTCCTCGGCGATATTGTCATACAAAATGGCAAAATAGCGCCGCACGATCGTGTGCTCCTGCAGCTGCTGCGCGATGCTGTTGTGCGCCGCATCGTTTTTGCAGATGATCACGCTCCCTGTCGTATCGCGGTCGATCCTGTGCACGATGCCGGGGCGCATTACGCCGTTGATTCCCGACAGGCTCTCTCCGCAGTGGTACATAACAGCGTTCACCAGAGTTCCGGAATAGTGTCCGGGCGCCGGGTGTACCACCATTCCCTTGGGCTTGTTGACGACCAGAACGTCGTCATCCTCATACAGGATGTCAAGAGGGATATTCTCGGGAAGGATATCGGGAACGATCTTCTCGGGGAGGACCAGCGTAATCACATCATTTTCATGCACTCTCGTGCCGGGCTTCGCTGTTTTGCCGTTGAGTAAGACGGAGCCGTCCTTAATCAGGTTCTTGAGATAGCTTCTTGACTGCCCTTCGGAAAGGGAGGCCACTACCGCGTCAAAGCGCTCCTCCTCGAGTTCTTCCGGAACCGCAAATACACTGGTCTGTTCCATTTACACCTCCGTCGTTGATTTACTTATGAACTGAAGGTCCTCTTCCTTGTAATAGAAAAAGATGAGGAAAGCCAGGACAAAGACCGAACAGGTCACATAGATGTCCGCGACATTGAATACGGGGAAATCGATCAATGAAAAATAGATGAAATCCCTGACGTACTTGAGTGTGATCCTGTCATAGAGATTGCCCGCCGCTCCTGCGGCTATAAAAATCAGTACCAGTCTGAGGGGAAGGTACTTCTTTCCGTCCGGGATTTTCAGATAGATCAGGATCAGCACGATCAGCGCTGCCAGAGAGATCAGGCTGAGTATAAAGGTGCCGCTTTGGAACATGCCGAAGGCGGCGCCCCGGTTCTGAATATAGTAAAACTCGAGCACGCCGGGGATAAGCGGGATCCTTCTGCCGTCTTTAAGCGCGTTTACAGCCAGCGATTTGGTGAACAGGTCAAGAGCCACCAGTATGATAAATAAGGCGGCAGCTTTTGCGGCTCTGCCGATATTTATTTTCATAGTATCCTCCGTGTTTTATATTGACCAAAATAGTCAAACCAAGTCGGTCAACGAACTGACCCAGTCAATACAGGACATCCGCTTCTTTCCGGCAACCGGCGGTAAAAAGCGCACCAAACAAAGTCCGGTGCGCTTTAGATCTGCCTTGCTGTTCAAAGCTCGCAGAGCGAGCTGCTGCGCAGCGTGCGGGCTGCCCTTTGGCAGCACCTTCCTTTCCGCACGCGTGTGCATCATATAACTCAGTGGGGATATTCCCCCCTGAGTTATACAAAAGAAGCAGGTCCTGTCCTGATTCAGTTCTATGCCGATTAATCCGATTCAGCTCAGTTGTCAGTGTCAAAACCGCCGGAGCCGAATCCTGTGGAAGTATAGTTCCTTCCTCCGTAAGGCATGCTGAGCGAGCTTCCCTCGCCGCGCTTGACGCCTGTGCCGGTGGTGGAAATATCACCGGATACATCTACGTTCGCAGGTGTGATCACGAAAATATAGTGAGAGATCTTCATCACATTTCCGTGTACCGCGTAGCAGGAGCCGGATGTGAAGTCAATGATTCGCTGCGCGATCTCCACGTCAAGGCCTTCGAGATTGAGAACTACCGTGCTGTTTGCGAGCAGCGTATCTGTTACCTCTCTGGCGTCATCGACAGATGTAGGTTTGATGATGCATACTTCCATGCCTGCCTCCGAATACTGCTTCTTGACCTGCCGGGATACAGAGGAAGACTCGCTTCTGTCTGCAGGAGCTGCCGCTGATGAGCCGAATCTCCTTCTGGGTCTGGGAGAAGGTGCGGGCTCCTCTTCCACCGGCTCCTCTTTCAGAGTCGCCGGAGCCTTTGCTGCGCGGGGCGCCCTTACGGGTTCCTGTGCTGCGGGAGCGTCGTCTCCGTAATCCTCTTCGTCCTCATACTCCTCATCATCATCGTAATCATCATCGTCATTAAACTTCATGGCGTTGATCAGCTTATCCATAACACTCATATCTGTCACTCCTTCATATAGATTCGTTCTCCGAAGATGCCTGTTCCAACGCGAATATGTGTTGCGCCTTCTTCGATCGCAACCTCAAAATCGCCGGTCATTCCCATTGAAAGAACACTCATAGACACATTATCGATGCATTTTTGACCTATGTCAACTGCTAATTCTCTGAGCCCGGCAAAATAGGGCCTGTTGGTCTCGGGGTCCTCCGTATAGGGCGCGATGGTCATAAGGCCTGAAATCTTTATGCCTTCGAGCTGCGCGGCGGCTCTGATGAGCTCCTGTACCTCTTCCGGGGCGACTCCGAATTTGCTCTCTTCCCCGGCCATATTGACTTCGATCAGAACGGGGATCCTTATACCCGCCCGCAGCGCTTCCGCGCTGATGGTCTCCGCCAGACGAAGGCTGTCCACGCTGTGGATCATCACCGCCTGCCCGATTAGCTGCCGGACTTTGTTGCGCTGCAGATGGCCGATCATGTGCCACCGGATATCGGCGGGCAGTTCGGGCTTCTTTCTGCAGATCTCCTGGACCTTGTTCTCGCCAAAGTCCCTCTGACCCGCGTCATAGGCCTCCTGCAGCATCTCGACCGGCTTGGTCTTGGTGACGCAGATCAGGCTGACCTCGGAACGTTCCCGCCCGGCCCTGCGGCAGGCGGCACATATTCTCTCTTCTACGCGATCGATATTTTCTCTGATCAAATCTGTAATCCTGTCCTTTCTGATCCTGTCTTTATATAATCCTGTCCTTTTATAATCCTGTCTCTTTTAATCCTGTCCTTTTTAAGATCAACGGAAATAATTGCCCATATGAATGGAATTTGCGTACAGGACGATATAGTCGTATTCCTGAAGGCCGTAATAGGAGTTGGGCTCCACGATGGCATATTCCTCGTTCTGGTTGAGAATGTTGACCTGCCGGAAGTCCGGATATCCCTTGTTGATATAATAGACGCCGATCAGCTCGTCCTGCTCTCCGATCGTAAACTGCTCCGATGAATTGGGCCGGTCAATGATCTCGCCGGCCCTGAGCACACTGTCGTCGAGATAATAACTGTCCTCATTTTCGCTGTAGGGGACCGCAGGAACGAATTGAATGCTCTTCTCGTTGTTCTCCGTGTAGATCTCGAGAAGGACGCCTCTCTGGCCTCCTGCGCCCTCAAAAACGAACTCCTTGGGCACCAGGAAGAAGGTCCCTTTTGTGATCGAACTGTTAGGGACTTTTAAGCCGGACCTCTGGGAAGAGATCAGCTCGATATCCAGGAAACGGTCTGAGCAGAATTCGGACATTGAGTTGTTGAAGCGCAGGTTCACGTAATAATTGTCGTTTTCGTCGTTCCTTGAGGAGACGCTGGCCCAGGAGACCATCTGGTTCTCAAGAAAACGGACCTGGATATACCCCTTTTCGACCAGTTCCTTGGCTTCTTCCGCAGAAGCTACATGGATCGCCACAGACCAGTTCTCGTCGGTGACGATCTTATAGGCCGGCTCGCCGGCGGTGATCTTGTTCCCGTTTGTGATCTGGTTCTTCTTGTAGCCTGTCCGGTCGAAATCCTCGACCGTCAGATTCTCAAAGGTTATGTCTTCGCAGTTGTCGACGAAATAGAGGATTTCGCCCGCCTGCTCCGCATAACAGGGATGGATGGACGTAGAACTGAGGTCCGGGATCTCTCCCAGCACTTTTCGGTTGGAGATCTTCTGCGCGCTGCTCACGGCGCCGCTCTTGAAATCATAGACGTTGGAGAAGCTGGCAGGGTCGAACTTCTTGGAGAACGCGATTGCTTCGCTCCGGAACTGCTGCAGGTCCTCTTCTGACAAAAAAGGCGCTTCGTCCGCCTTGAGATAGTCGGTGATCTTGCCGGCGTCGTCTACGGAAAAGGCGAGACCGCCTACGGGAATCCTCTCTCCTTCTTTGTTATAGAAATTGATGGTCCCCGTGTAATCGCTGTTCACTACGGTCTCATTTCTGAGCGCGATCCCCTGGTAGACCAGGTTGTCGGACAGTGCGCCGGTGCGGACCTGGTAGACCTCTGTCTTGTGCGACGTCAGGTAGCTCAAAAGGCTGATCAGCACGTAGATAAAGATGACCAGGAACATGATGAGGCCGACATTGAGCCGGAAAGGCCGCCTGTATTGGACTATGTTGGTCGATGAGTGTTTATCCGTCAAATTGTTACCTCCGGATTAGAAACAGGGAATGGAGGTCATCTGCAGTCCGCACAGCTGTGCGGCGTATTGGGACGCGGCCGCATCGGGGCCTGTCACTGCAGAAAAAAATGAGCCTTGGAAATGCACGATTCCCAAGGCCCTCCGTATCATATTGATCAAAGTGCAACCGCGATCAGTTCTCTGAGCTCTTCAGGAACCTCCGCTTCATCGAGCGAAATACTGATGATGAAGCTAACATTAAACATTTCTCCGATCTTCTGGATCCGCTTGATTGAACTGGTAATATCCTGGCCTTCCAGGTGAGCGATCTTCAGAAAACTGTCAAAGTACATCTGCTCGAGGTCGTGGTCCTGTGAAATGATACCACAGATAAAACCGATAAACTGGTCTGTATTCTCAATCGCGAAATCTGATACGTTGATCAGACGGACGCGGTTATTGAGCTCGAACATATGCTTAGCGCTTTTATCAAGATAGCAGATATTGCCGAGAATATCCTTGACTTCAGAATTGACTTTCTCCAGAAGATACCTAGTTTTTCCTCTTCCTTTGTTGCCGATGATTAATTGAACCAATGGACTTACCCTCCTGTATGTTATGATGGGAATTCCCTGTTTTCCTTAAAAAACAGGGAATTGATGGTTTAATTATAGATGATTCACCCCCAAAATACAACCGCTAATTAGGGATTTGGGCAAGCAGGCCGTTCATACCGTCGTACAGATCCTCGAGAGATTCGGTCTTCATCACGACCGAAATATAGTACTCTTCCTTCTCGTTCTGCGACAGGATGATCAGACAGTGCCCCGCGGGTTCTGTTGTACCCGTCTTGCCTCCCAGGACCGTGATCCCGTCGGGAGCCTGTACATCGCCGGTCAGATAGGCGTCCGTCGCAGGAACCGCGATGCTCTTGGAGGAGCCGTCCACGCCGACAAACATCGTGTTGTAGTCCGACTGCGGCAGGATCTTCCGGATCATATCATATTTGACCGCTTCGTTGAGGATCAAATACAGGTCATAGGGCGTAGTGTAGTGGTTGTCGTCGTGCAGCCCGTGCGGGTTGGTAAAATGAGTTCCCGTAGCTCCGATCGCCCGCGCTTCCTTGTTCATGAGGTCTACGAATTCGTCGTAGCTGCCGGCAATATTCTCTGCGATCGCGATCGCGCAGTCATTGGCGGAGAAGACGAGAAGGTAATTGAGCGCCTGCTCAAGAGTCATGGAATCGCCGGGCTCAAGGACAAGCCGCTGGGCGTCTGCCCCGGGGTAAGCCGCGTTCTCCGAGATCTTGATCGTCTGGCCGGGATTGCCGTGCTTGACCGCCACAAGAGCCGTCATGAGTTTTGTGGTGCTCGCGGGGAAGACTCTGGTCGTCAGGCCGGATCCGTACATTGTATTCCGGCTTCCGAGATCGAACAGTCCGGCCGTGGGAAGAGAAAACTCGGGATTTCCCGCCGCCTTCGTATCTTCCGGGAGACACAGGTCATGGGCGAAAGACTTCTCACGCGTTACGGACTCCTGTGCAGCCACCGTGGGATTGAACTGGTCGGAATTCATCATACTCTCATAGTCGTTGTTCATAACTCTTCCACACCCGGTAAACACGCCGCAGACCAGCGCGCCCCAGAGAAGTAATGTGTAAATCTTAATTCTATTCATATCAGAATGCTGTTCAAATCCGTGTTACTTGTACATCTCACGCCACTCGAGGTCTCCGCGGTCCAGAGACTTGATCAAAAGCTCTGCCGTCGCGAGGTTCGTGGCCATGGGAATGTTATGCATGTCGCAGAGCTTTACGACGTCGTTGACGTCGGGCTCATGTCTCTTGGGGGTCAGCGGATCGCGCAGGAAAATAAGCAGATCGATCTCGTTCTGCTCGATCTGTGCGCCGATCTGCTGCATTCCTCCCAGATGCCCGGCCAGATGCTTGTGTATACTGAGGTTGGTCACCTCTTCAATAAGCCTTCCGGTAGTGCTGGTGGCATAAAGTTTGTGGCGGCTCAGAATACCGCGGTATGCGATACAAAAGTTCTGCATCAGCTTCTTCTTGGCGTCATGTGCGATTAATGCAATCCTCATTGATTTCTCCATTAAGTAGGTCGGTCCCGCTCAGCGGGCTTCAGCGTCACTGTCTGCAGATTGATTCTTTATATATATGCTCTGAACAAATCCGAGACCGGCGTAGAGGCAGATCAGGCTTGTCAGTCCATAGCTCACAAAAGGAAGGGGAATGCCTGTGTTGGGAAGAAGCCCGGTTGTCACCCCGATGTTCAGATAACTCTGAAATCCGATCCATGCAGCCATGCCCGAAGCGATGATCCTGTCATGAAGGCTTTTGCTCTTCGAGGCGATCATGTAGCAGCGGATCGTGACCGCCGAGATCAGGAAGATCATGATACAGCATCCCAGGAAACCGAGCTGCTCTCCGATCACGGCGAAAATAAAATCGGTCTGCGATTCGGAGATGAACCCCGTGCCCAAAAGCGTATCGGCGTCTTCGACGTGCAGTCCCTTTCCGATCAGCTGTCCCGATCCGATGGCCGTCATGGAATTCATGGTCTGATAGGCGGTGGAAGTCGCATAATCTTCCGGATGAAGCCATGCCAGTATCCTCTGGCGCTGATACTCGCCCAGAAAGGAGAAACCGCCTATTACAGCTGTATAGATGATGATGAGTAAAGCAGGTATTGCAGCAGCTGTGACAGCCGCTATGATCTTTCGATCAAGTCCCGCTACAAAAATGATCACGCAGAAGATAAGAAAGATCATAATGCTGGTTGACAGATCCGGTTCTTTAAGGATCAGGAAGAACGGCGGAAGAATCAGCAAAGTACTGAGCACAAAGACCAGTGTCCTGTTATACTTTTCGCCCAATATAATTATGAACTCTGAATAAAATAAAATCAACAATATTTTTGCCAGTTCGGATGGCTGGAAAGTGAGCCCTCCGACAGCGATCCATCTCATTGCGCCGCCCACGGAAACGCCGAAGAAAAGGACAAAGAGGAGCGAAAGGATCGCCGCGGCGTAGAAAAACTTCCAATAGCGGGTGATCTTCCCGGCGTCGATCTGGCTCAGGACGATCATCAGCACGATCCCGAGGGCGCTGCCGCAGGCCTGCCTGACCAAAATGGCGTTACTCCCGGCGACCTGCGCCACACTGTTAATGGAGACCAGCCCCATTCCGTTGAGCAGCAGTGTGCAGCAAAACAGAACGGGGTCCGGCCAGCCGGGCTTTACTGTATTCTTTACGGTTGAATTAATATTTGCTCTGTTATTCATTTGGATCAATCACCGTTCGTGTAATTCGGTATGTCGTTCGAAGAAAGGATGCCCGAGAGTGAATCCGGGTCAAAATAGTACTGCATCACCTGAGAAGCCACCAGAGCCGCGTAGCTGGAACTGTAGCCGTTCGGTATGCAGACGGCGATGGCGATCTCAGGGTCGTCGACGGGCGCGTAGCCGAGGAACAGCGCGTGGTTGGGAGCGCTAAGGGATTGCTGCGCGGTACCTGTCTTTCCCGCCGCGCTGACACGCCCGGAACCGTCTTCCTCGCTGTACCGGACGGAATTAAAGGCGGAATTGTTCGCGCATACTCTTCTCATGCCCTCCGATATACTCTCCCAGTAGTCGTCGGAAACTTCCACGGGATCCAGGGACTCGGCGCTGTACTCCTCGAGTACATTGCCGTCTTTATCCTGGGAGTGGTCCAGGAGCGTCAGGTCGTAGAGGTCGCCCTGCGTTGCGACAGCGGTCACATATCTGGCGAGTGCGGCTGTCGTATAGCCGTTGTTGGACTGGCCGATGGAGGCGCGGACGACGTCCTTGGTGGCCACGGAAGGCTCGGCCTCTTCTATTTCGACGCCGGATTTTCTGTCCAGGCCGTACATGGCTGCATATTCGGACAGAACCTGTATTCCGTCGTCGTTGCTGAAGGAGCCGCCGAGTTCTCCCAGCCTGTAACCCACTTCATAGAAATACATGTTGCAGGAGTTCGTGATTGCATTCTGCATGTTCATGTAGCCGTGTCCGCCCGGATAGATCCAGCATGCCGGCGACGGGTCGATCTTGTCAAACCGGTCGTGGCAGCTGACGGTATCCGATCTCGAGACCACGCCTTCACTGATGCCCGCTGCCGCCGTGACCATCTTAAATGTGGATCCGGGGGCGTATCTCTGCTGCGTGGCGTGATTGAGGAGGGGCCTCGAGGGATTCGACGAGATCCTGTCGATATAACCGCTCTCCTGAATGCGGTTGCAGTCGTAGCCGGGATAGCTGACAAGGGCCAGTACGGAGCCGTCGCGGGGATCGGTGACTACGATCGACCCGCAGAAAGGATAAAGGTGCAGGTCGCCGGGCGTCAGGTCATCGTTCTCGATCAGTCTTTTGACATAGTCGAAAGCGGCCCCCTTGCGGCCCGACTCTATGCCGTCTCTCTCCGATTCGGCGGGATCGAAGATCTCCTGGTCAAAGAGGATCCTGCAGACCAGCTCGCCGCTCACGGCGCCCGACTCGCAGATGTATTTGCACATGATATTTCCGAAACTGTAGTCTTCACAGGGCTCATCCAGCACATATTGTACCAGCGCCTCGAAGACCTCGTCCGTATCCTCGGATTCTGTTCCGATGAGGCTCCTGTCGAGCCATTTCTCCGCGGCGGCGTGATAGAGAAATCCGCCGAGTGACTCCGTGCTGCCGCCGGTCCACTCCCTGTAGATCTCGTCGTCCGCGTCCACGACAGACGTGTCGATCACGCCTCTGTCAAAGAGGGCACGGCTGATGTAGGAGGCGTACTGCTGGTACTCCGGAGTCAAAGCATTGAAAGGCGTGCGTCCCGCCCTCAGTTCGGAGCGGATTCCTTCCTTAACGCTCTCCAGATAGGCCTGCAGGATGCCGCGCATCTGCTCTTCGCTCTCCGAGGCGTCCTCCGAGTCAAAGTGGTCCCTGTCGATGATATAGCTGAGGATGGAGCCGTAGACGTCCGCTGCCGGAATCAGGATGTCGGATCCGTCCGTCTCTTCGTTGATCTCGAAGGAAGTGACGCTGTCCGTGAGTTTGGACAGGATGATGTCCCGCATTGTCTTTTCAAGCAGTTTGTAGACGGTCTTCTGCAGATCGCTGTCGATGGTCAGATAAACGTCGTTTCCGTCCTGCGGCCGCGTATAGGAGATCTCGCTCTTTTCTCTTCCGAGGTTGTCGACGCTGATCTCGCGATAGCCGTTCTTTCCGCGCAGGGTCTCTTCCATGCTGGCCTCAAGACCCACCTTGCCGACATAGTCGCCCGCGTCATAGACTCCTTCGTTCTCTTCCATTTCTTTGGCGCTGACCAGACTGATGTAGCCCGTAAGACCGGACATGTATTTGCTGTCGTTGTAGACCCGCTTGTAGGTGTTGGCTATGCTGATCCCGTCCAGGTCGCTCTCCGCCATGATCGCGTCCACGGTGTCCGTCCCCACATTTCTGGCGAGGACCGTGGGGATATATTTCTGGAAAGCGTTCAGGGCAAGGCGGTAGCGGGTGATGACTGTGTCGAGAAGAAGGATGCTGTCCTTCGATGTGTTCATATCCCTGGGGATCCTATAGCGGTCCGCCAGCATAAAGACTACATCCTCTGCGCTGCTCTCCCGCTGCTCCGGGGTGAGCGTATCGATGAGCGGATACCCGTAGACGTCCGCCAGAAAGCGCAGGTGATTGAAACCGTCATAGTTAAATTCATACCCGGACCCGTTCCAGGAGATCCCGAAGTCCTCCTCAAAGTCCTCGTCGTTATCGAGCAGGATCCCGAGCGTCTTCTGAATGATCCTGTTGAGCCTGTCGTTTTCGGCGCTCGAATTGCCGGTGGTATCCACGATGGTCACATTCTGGGAGGCCTGCGTATCGGCAATCACATTTCCGTTTCGGTCCAGGATCCGTCCCCTCTTCGCGGGGATGCTGACGGTTCTCGAGACGCTCTCCTCGAAGGACTGGGTGAATTCTGCGCCGCGGATGATCTGCAGGTAGTACAGGCGGCCGACGAGGGTCAGCGCCATCAGGACGGAGATGAAGGCCAGAAAGATCGGCCGGCTCCTAAAATTCGGTAGTTTCATCACTTAGTATTCCCATTTCCTTTAAACTGCAATAACAAAGGTCTCCGATGATAATGTGGTCCGTCAGGCCGATTCCGAGCAGTTCTCCAGCTCTTTTGATCAGTCTTGTGGATTCTATGTCCTCTCTGCTGGGAGCGGGATCCCCGCTGGGATGATTGTGCAGAAGGACGATCCTCACAGCTCCTCTGCGCAGCGCCTGGATAAAGATCTCCCGGGGGGAGATCAGCGCTCCGTTTACGGTGCCTGTTGTCAGGACATCTTCCCCCAGCAGCGCCATTTTGCTGTCAAAATGCAGCAGGACTGTCTGCTCGGTCTCGAGGTGCCGCATGCTTTCCATATAATATTCGGCGATCAGATCGGGCTTGTCAAGCCGCGGCTGCCTTCGGATCTTCTCTCTCACGATCCGGCGGGCGATCTCGGACAGGCACAGGAGCTTTACCGCCTTCACTTCGCCGATCCCGGGAAGCGCCCTGAGCTCTTCCATCGTAAGTCTCGGGAGCGCTGACAGAGAGCCGCCTTCGGGATCATGAATATCCAGCACTCTCCGTCCCAGTTCCACGGCTGTTACGCCTTTGGTGCCGGTCCTGAGGATGATCCCGACCAGCTCGGCATTGGTGAGGCTCTGCGCCCCGCAGGCGAGAAAGCGCTCGTAGGGCTGTTCGCCATTGCAGTCTCTGTTATAATCTCTGTTCCGATCAATGTTTTGATTACTGAACTGTTCCATTCTGTCTCCTTCGGCCTCTCCGGGCGCCGCAAAGACAGACAATACGGACAGGGGCCTTTCATGGCAGGCCGCCGCGCCGCCTGGTTCTATTCCGTTCAGTCCAGACTGCAGAGCCCTCTGTCAAGAAGGTTCTGGAGCGTCTTGAGAATGCCGAGTTTGGCGTGGGGCCAGGTCAGTCCGCCCTGGAAATATACGTTGTAAGGCGGTTTGATCGGGCCGTCCGCGCTAAGTTCGATGGAGGAGCCAGACACAAAGGCTCCGGCGGCCATGATTACCTGGCTGTCGTATCCGGGCATATCCGAGGGCTCCGCCGTGACAAAGCTGTCGACGGGGGAAGCGGCCTGGATGCCCTGGCAGAAGGCGATCACGCCCTCCGGCGTTCCGAAAGTGATCGCCTGGATGATGTCGTGGCGGCTCTCGGTGCTGTCCGGAAGCACGGCAAAGCCCAGAGGCTCGTACAGATTGGCGGCCAGGATCGCGCCTTTGAGGGCGGAAGCGGTCACCACAGGACCCATAAAGAAGCCCTGGTAGAAGGAAGGCAGGACCTCCAGGGTGGCGCCGACTTCCTTGCCGAGTCCCGGTGATGTCAGACGCACAGCGGCGTTTTCTACGCACTCCTTTGTGCCGGCTATATAGCCGCCGATGGGGGCAAGTCCACCGCCGGGATTCTTGATGAGGGACCCAACGATCATGTCCGCGCCGACGTCCGAGGGCTCTGTCCGCTCTACGAATTCTCCGTAGCAGTTGTCCACCATGCAGATGACGTCGGGCCGGATCTTCTTGATCATCCCGATGGCCTCTCCGATCTGCGCGACGCTGAGCGTCCGGCGGCTCTGATATCCCTTGGAGCGCTGAATGGTGACCAGGCGGATCTTCTCATCCGCAAGGGCGGCTTTAATCCCCTCGAAATCGAAGGTGCTGTCGGGCAGCAGGTCCACCTGCCTGTAACCGATGCCGTATTCCGCGAGAGACCCTCTGGAGGGCCTGATGCCTATGACCTCCTGAAGCGTGTCGTAGGGCGCTCCGGCCGCCGAGAGAAGCACATCCCCGGGCCTTAAGTTGCTCATAAGGGCCAGCGCCAGCGCGTGGGTCCCGCAGGTGATCTGGGGCCTTACCAGCGCGTCTTCCGTGTGAAAATAAGAGGCGTAGACTCTCTCGAGGCCGTCCCTTCCTATGTCGTCGTAGCCGTAGCCCGTCGTGCCCTTGAGATTGGCTTCGCCGATATGGGCGTCCTGCATGGCTTTGATGATCCGCAGCTGATTGTATTCGGCCGTCTCATCGATCTGTTCAAAGCGCCCGGAGAGTCTCTCCAGTACGGGCGCGGCGTAATTAAGTACCTGATCCGTTATACCGAACTGCCGGTAAATCGATTGCATATATATCTGTCTCCTTCAAGGTTAGTCTTTTCAATTTGTGTAAATCAGATCCCGAGCGCTTTCTGCGCGGTTTCCTGCATATAGTCCCACAGCTCATTTCGGTCTGCGAACTGGTCGACATCCACCCAGCGGACGCCCTTTTCGCGGCGAAACCAGGTGAGCTGTCTTTTGGCAAAGTGCCTTGTGTCCCGCTTGATCAGGCGGACGGCTTCGTCCAGGCTGTATTTGCCCTCCAGATGGCCGTAGATCTGCTTGTAGCCGATGCCCTGCATGGCTGTGCTGTCCCCGGGGATCCCCATTTTATAGAGCTTTGTGACTTCTTCCAAAAGGCCCTGCTCCATCATGAGGTCCACACGCCTGTCGATCCGCTCATACAGCGCGGCGCGGTCCATGGTCAGGACAAAAAAGACCGCGTTGTAGGCGGGCTCCTTCTCCCTCTGCTCCGCGTTGTGGGCCGCAATGGAGTCTCCGCTCTCCCGGGCAAATTCCAGGGCTCTGATCACTCTTTTGATATTGTTGGGATGGATGGCGGCCGCGGAGGCGGGATCTTTCTGCGCGAGGAGGGCGTGCACCGCTTCCGGCCCGCGCTCCTTCGCCATCTGCGCAAGGCGCTCTCTCAGAGGCGTGTTCTCCTCCATCTGCGTGAAATCGATGTCGTACAAAAGCGCCTGGATATAAAAGCCCGTTCCGCCGCACAATATGGGAAGTCTGCCCCTTGCGGCGATGTCTTCCGCCGCCCTCTTCGCCTGCTCCTTGAAGCGGACGACGTTCCAGGTCTCGGAAGGGTCCGCGCAGTCGATCAGGTGATGGGGAACGCCCCGCATCTCTTCCTCTGTGACCTTGGCGCTCCCTATATCCATTCCCCGGTAGACCTGCATGGAATCCGCGGAGATCACTTCTCCGCCCATGCGCAGCGCAAGTTCCGCGGCGGCGGCGCTCTTGCCGGTGGCCGTCGGACCTGCGATGATCAGTAATGGCGTCTTTGCATTCATGTGACGATCCTCTTGAACTTTTTGTCCATGTCCGCCTGGGAGAAGACGATCATGGTCGGTCTTCCGTGCGGGCAGTGATAAGGATTATCAAGCTTTAAAAGCTCATCGATCAGGACCTGCGCCTCTTTCTCCGACAGGAGTGAATTGCCCTTTACGGCGGCCTTGCAGGACATGGAAGCGATCTTGGCGAGGATGGCTGCGGGCGTGCCCGTCATCTTCTCTTCCACCATCTCCTCGAGGGTATCCCGGAGAAGCTCCGTGGCGTCATTGCCGTAGAGTTCCATGGGGACGGCGCGGATCGCGTAGGTGCTGCCGCCCAGAGGTTCGATCTCATAGCCCATGGACTTAAAGACCGCCTCGTGCGTGTGCAGCTCGCCCTCTTCCCGGCCGGTCAGTGTGATCACGGAAGCAGGCAGCAGCATCTGGGAGCCGGAGGAAGAAGGGTCATTGTCATTAAGCCGCTTCATGAGGCGCTCATAGTTTACCTTCTCATGGGCGGCGTGCTGGTCGACCACGAGAAGCTTTCCCTCGTACTGGATCAGCCAGTAGGTTTCAAATACCTGGCCGATGATACGGAATTTCGGGCGGTTGTCCTCGACCAGCATCTTCTCCTCATCCGGGGCGGAAAAATCGGTGCGCTCAAACAGACTGGCCTGCTGGTAGCTGCCTTTTTTTGGCTCCGGCTGTGAGGCGGCCGGGGCCTGGGACAGAGGAACTTCCTGGTCTCGCTCTTTTGACCCGGCAGATCCCTTGTCGGAGGCGGAAGCAGGGATCCTTTTATCCTCAAAGAGGAAATCTTCGGTCTCCACTCTGGCGGGGCCCTTGGGGCTCACAGGTTCCGGGTCCGTGAATATGATTTCCAGAGAGGAACCTGACGCGTGGACAGCGCCCGGCGCGGCTGTTTTTCCCGCGCCATCACTTCCGTAGCCGGCCACAGGGTCCGACACGAATCTCGCCCGCTCGAAAGGCTCCGGGTGAGGGGCGCTCTCGAGGCGGCGTTTGGCCTCCTCCGCTTCTTCTCTCTTTCTGACGCGTTCCTGGGCCTGCGTCTCCAGAATTTCCGCCGGGATCAGCTCCGCGCTGTGCAGAACGCCGTGAACGCTCTCATCGATAAAGTGAAAGACGGCTTCGGGCTGTGAAAAGCGCACTTCCATCTTGGTAGGGTGCACATTGACGTCGGCCTCCTCGGTGGGGATGCCCAGGTGCAGGACCGCAAAGGGAAATTTGTGCTGCATCAGGTCGGTCCTGTAACCGGCCTCTACGGCCCTGGAGAGCGTATTGCTCTTAAGCATTCTTCCGTTCACAAAGAAGATCTCGAAGTTTCTGGTGGACCGGCTGATCTCCGGCCTTCCGATAAATCCTTCCAGCGAGTAGTGTCCGTCCGATACCTTTACGGGCAGCACTTTTTTGCTGATCTCGCGCCCGTAGATCCTGTACAGAAGCTCCTTGAGATCGCCGTTTCCCGTCGTGTGCAGTTTTTCCTTGCCGTCCACCCGGTAGTGGAAGGAAATGGACGGGTGCGAGAGCGCCTGGCGCTCCACGAGGTCGGTGATATAGCCGGCTTCCGTCTGCGGCTGCTTGAGGAACTTGGCGCGCACGGGGACATTGTAGAAGAGATTACGGACGACCACGCTGGTGCCGTCAGGAGCGCCGATCTCTTCGAGATCGAGCTTTATGTGCTCGTTCTCCGAAAAGCCGCTCAGGGGCTGATTGGTGGCCCTGATCCCGGTCAGGGAGTCCCTGGTCTTGGTGATCATCTCCACCTGGGCGACCGCGGCAATGCTGGACAGGGCCTCCCCCCTGAATCCGAGGCTGACGAGCCGGGTCAGGTCGCTGTCGTCGCGGATCTTGCTGGTCGCGTGACGCTCGAACGCCTTGGTGATCTGGCTCTTTTCTATGCCGCAGCCGTTGTCCGTGACTCGGATCATCTTCTTTCCGCCCTCCCGGATCTCTATGGTGATGGCGGTGGCGCCGGCGTCGATGGAGTTCTCCACCAGCTCCTTCACCACGTTTACGGGCCTCTCCACCACTTCTCCGGCGGCGATCCGGTTTATCGTTTCTTCACTCAGTAAATGAATTTCCAATACTCTGTCCTCTTACATAGCCCGCACGGCGAGCCGCACGCGTGTGCATCATATAACTCAGAGGGGGATTGTCACCCGCCTCCTGTAGAGGCGGGTGACATCCTCCCTGAGTTATACGCTCCAGCGGTTCTTGAGCTGCGTCTGCAGGCGGTACAGCGTGTTCAGCGCATCCAGGGGCGTCAGGTTCGAGATGTCGATCTGCTCCAGCTCTTTGAGCACATCGGTGTCGCTCACCGTCTCGAACAGGGACATCTGCCCCAGGTCCACGTCGTCGTAGTGCTTGGCTTTTTTGGCTTTTCCCGCGCCCTGGCCGGCTTTGGTCTCGATGTTCTTGATGCTCTCGGTTATATCGCTGTCCGTGAGCTGCTCGAGGATCTCCTTGGCCCTGTCGATCACGATGTCGGGAAGGCCCGCCAGTTTGGCGACCTGAATGCCGTAGCTTCGGTCCGCGCCGCCCTTTATGATCTTTCGCAGGAAAACGATGTCATCGCCTTTTTCCTTGACGGCGACGCAGTAGTTGCTGACATTGTCTATTTTGCCCTCGAGCTCCGTCAGCTCGTGATAGTGGGTCGCAAAGAGCGTCTTGGCCCCCAGAAACCGCTTGTTGCTGATGTGTTCGATGACGGCCCAGGCGATGGACAGGCCGTCGTAGGTGGAAGTACCTCTGCCGATCTCGTCCAGGATCAGGAGGGAAGAAGGCGTCGCGTTCCTGAGAATATTGGCGACTTCGTTCATCTCCACCATGAAGGTGCTCTGGCCGCTCCCCAGGTCATCGGAGGCGCCGACCCTGGTAAAGATCCTGTCCACCACGCACAGATCCGCCGAGGTGGCGGGGACAAAGCTCCCGATCTGGGCCATCAGGCAGATGAGCGCCGTCTGGCGCATGTAGGTGGACTTGCCGGCCATGTTGGGACCGGTGATGATGGCGATCGCGTTCTTTTTGCTGTCCAGGAACGTGTCGTTGGAGATAAACTCTCCCTGCAGCATCTTCTCGACGACCGGATGCCTGCCCTCCTTGATCTTTATATACCCTTTGTCATTGATGGAAGGGCGCACGTAGCGGCCCCTGTCCGCCACAAGGGAAAGGGAGCAGAGAACGTCCAGCATGGCCAGCGCTCTGGCCGCTTTCTGGATCACCGAGATCTGCCCGCCCACGGTGTCCCGGATCTCGCAGAACTTGTCGTACTCGAGCGTATTGAGCTTGTCCTCCGCGTTCAGGATCGTGTCCTCCAGGGACTTGAGCTTGTCGGAGGTGTAGCGCTCGGCGCCCACAAGGGTCTGCTTTCGCTGGTAATCCGGCGGGACCAGGTTCTTGAAGGAGTTGGTGACCTCGAAGTAATAGCCGAAGACTTTGTTGTACTTGATGCGCAGGTTCTTGATGCCGGTGCGCTGCTGATCTTCGGCCTCCAGATCCATCAGCCACTTTCGCCCCTGGGTCTTGGCCTCCCGGAGCATGTCGATATCGGGGTCAAACCCCGTCTTGATGATGCCGCCCTCTCTGACCTGCAGCGGAGGCTCATCTTCGATGGACTTCTCCAGAAGGTCAACGATCTCGTCGAAATCGACCATGTCGTCCCGGAGCTGCGCGAGCAGTCCGCCGTCGAAATCCTGCAGGACCTGGCGGATAGGGGCGAACATTTTGAGGGACCCGCGCAGCGCGATGAGATCCCTGGGATTGGCCGAGCCGTAGCTGACCCTGGTCATGAGCCTCTCCAGGTCGTAGACCGGCTGCAGATACTCCCGGATCTCGTCGCGGTCGACTGTATTGCCGCACAATTTGTCCACCGCGTCCAGCCTCTGCTCGATCATCTCGCGGTCCACGAGGGGCTGTTCGATCATCTGGTGGAGCCTGCGCGCGCCCATGGCCGTCGCCGTCCTGTCGAGGACCCACAGAAGGGAGCCCCGCTTTTTCTTCTCGCGCATGGTCTCCGTGAGCTCCAGGTTTCTTCTCGTGGAGCTGTCCAGAAGCATATATTTGCCGGCCGCGTAGACGCTGATTCCCGTTATATTGGAGAGCGAATTCTTCTGCGTGTCGTACAGATAGCGAAGAAGGGCTCCCGCCGCCGCCCCGCCGGTCCGCTTGTCGTCCATGCCCAGCGCGATCAGGCTGGACACGTGAAAGTGCTCCAGCAGGACCTTCTGCGCCGCCGCCTCGTCAAAATAGTGAGCGCCCAGCGTATTGACGATGATGCCAAGCCTGTCCCGAATATCTCCCAGGTCCAGGCTCGAGAGGAGAAAACTGTCGCTGCAGATGATCTCCGAAGGCGAATAGCGGACGATCTCGTCGTAGATCTTGCGGTCGCCTTCTGTCTCCGTCATATAGAATTCGCCGGTCGTGACGTCCGCCACGGCGATCCCGCTTTTTCCCTGCCCGCTGTAGAGGATGCAGAAGATAAAGTTGTTCTTCCCCTCCTCAATGGACTCCATGTCGAGGTTTGTGCCGGGCGTGACAATGCGGATGACCTCCCGCTTCACCATTCCCTTGGCGGTCCTGGGATCCTCCACCTGCTCGCAGATGGCGGCTTTATAGCCCTTTTCGACAAGTCTCGTCAGGTAGCTGTCCACCGCGTGGTAAGGGACGCCGCACATGGGCGCCCGCTCCTTCAGGCCGCAGCTCTTTCCCGTCAGCGTCAGTTCCAGTTCCCTCGATACGATCTCGGCGTCCTCGAAAAACATCTCGTAGAAATCGCCGAGGCGGTAAAAGAGGATGCAGCCCGGGTACTCCTCCTTGGTCCTCAGGTAGTGCTGCATCATGGGACTGAGTTTGGATAAATCCTGTTCTTCCAGCTTAATACTCATTCATTTCCTTCATTTCTGTGCTTTTTTGGCAAGATCCGCACCTGGCCTCACGCCTCTTTTTCGATATGGCCAAAATAGTAAAAGCCGCGGCACTCTTCGAGACGGACCGGCTGATAGGTGCCGATCAGGGAGGCGTCTCCCGGCACATGGACGATCATGTTATTGGAGAGGCGGCATGTCACATAGCCTTCCTTCTGCGAATTCAGCTCCTCGACGAGGCCTTCCATGACGCGGCCTTCAAGCAGCGCCGACCTCGTCCTGGCGTTTTCCTGCACGGTCAGAAGAACTCTGTCAAACCCTTCCTTGACGACGTCCGCAGGAACCTGGTCCGGCATTTTGGCCGCCGGCGTTCCCCTTCGGGGGGAATAGATAAAGGTATAGGCGTTGTCGAACTGCACTCTCTTAATGACATCCACGGTGTCGTCCACATCCTGCGCGGTCTCGCCGGGGAATCCGACGATAATGTCCGTCGTGATGGCCACATCCGGGATCTCTTCGCGGATCTTCTGCGCCAGCGCGATGAACTGCTCTTTGGTGTAGTGGCGGTTCATCTTTTTGAGGATCCTGTCGGAGCCGCTCTGGAGGGGAAGGTGCACGTGTCTGGCGACCTTGGGATTGTCCCGGATCACCCGGATCAGGTCATAGGACAGATCCTTGGGATGGGGCGTCATGAAGCGGACTCTCCTGATTCCTTCCACTTTGCAGACCTCTTCGAGGAGCTGGGCAAAGCTGATCGGATTTTCAAGTCCCTTGCCGTAGGAATTGACGTTCTGTCCCAGCAGCATGATCTCGGTCACGCCGTCGCGGGCCAGATTTTCGCATTCGCGCAGGATTTCCCTGGGATCCCGGCTGCGCTCTCTGCCCCTTACATAGGGAACAATGCAGTAGCTGCAGAAATTGTCGCAGCCGAACATGATGTTGATGCCGGATTTATAGGGATATTTTCTCTCGACCGGAAGGTTCTCCACGATCTTGTCGGTCTTGTCCCAGATCTCGGTGACCTTGCGGTCCGTGTCATAGACTTCCCACAGATACTGGGCGAAGCGGTATATATTGTGGGTCCCGAAGATCAGGTCGACAAAGGGATAGCTCTTTCTGACTTTCTCGACATTTCCCTTCTCCTGCATCATGCAGCCGCAGATCGCGACCTTCATGTGCGGGTTCTTCTTCTTGAGATGGCTGATCCTTCCAAGGCGCCCGAAAGTCCTCTGGTCCGCGTTGTCCCTGACGGTGCAGGTGTTGAAGATGACGAAATCGGCGTCCTCCGACTCCGTGGGCGCAAATCCGGATTTGATCAGGATTCCGATCAGCTTCTCGGAGTCCCTGGCGTTCATCTGACAGCCGAAGGTGACCGTGCAGGCGGTAAGGGGCCTTCCCGCCGCCTGTGATCTGTCGGCGATCAGCTTTCTCAGTTTCCCTATATAGTACAGCTCGCGGCTGTGCTCGTCCGAAGGCTCGGGGCCGAGCAGGTCGATGGCGGCGAGTTCCTTTTCAAATTGTGTATCGTTAGACATATTGTTTCCTTATGTACTGTATTCTAATAGCGGCCGTTTCAGTTCGCTACTCTGTATAGATAGGAGCGCCCTCTCTTTCCGACCTGCTCGATCACGCCCATTTTGCGCAGGATCAGCGCCTCGGTGGAGAAGCTCTTTACCCTGAGCCCGCAGCTCTTTGCCAGGTCCGCGGCCGTGAAGGGCTCGTCGAGCTCATAGGGAATGAACTGCATGTAATCCCTGGGCTCTGTGAGCAGGGTCTCCCCCACTATCCTTGTGGGGACTCTGTCGTAGCGGTGGGAGCCGCGCTTTCCGTCCCTGCCCCATCCGTCCTTGAGCCTGTATTCCTCCATATCCAGGAGGATCAGCTTAATGGAAAGGTTGGGATGGTCCAGATAGGACGATATTTTGTAGAGCTCGCGGAAGGCGCTGTAAAAGCTGCCCTTTTTGGGAGAACGGCTTCGCTTGCCAAGCTCGCCCGTCTCGGGGTCGATCCAGGTGACCCACTTGACGGCCGGAATCGGATAGACCACCCGCACACGGTAAAGAGGCAGAAAAACATCGAGCTTTTGCCGCAGATACCCCATATTGGCCGTCTGGATCTCCGTGATGGTGCCTGTCTCTTCGCAGTAAATATCCGCTATATAGTTCTCGATCGGGATCTCGTGGTGGTCTTCGTCGGGGTCCTCATAAGCCTTAAGAACGGCATGCAGAGTCTTTTCCTTCTGCATGCCGATACCGTGGCGCTCTCGTTCTTCCGGGCGGACTACGCGGTCGAGTGCCTGCCGGAACCTTGCGTCTGTGTCTTTATTTGTGCAGGTGTCTGCGCACATAGGCAAATGTTTTCTCCTCCCCCTCCTCTGCCAGCATCTTGAGCAGCATGTGGAGGAGCCTGGCCGTCTCGGGATGCATGAAACTGATCACATGCGTCCCCTGTTCAAAATATTTGAGAGGATAAGTATCGTCGTATTTGTCGCCGGCGTAAACTTTGCTGGCCGCGATGCGGTCCATGAGCATTTCGATCACATATCTTCCGGGCATCTTGACGGGGATGACAGGACCGCTTCCCATCTCTCCGCGCAGGTTATAGTCCACCCAGTACTCAAAGTGATGGCGGTTGCGCCCTTTGTGGTGAAGCCAGGAGGCGCTGTACCCCTTTTCCTCTCTTTCCGCGTTGTTGGGAGAGCGGTTTCCCTGCCAGTACCTGGCGCCTACCAGAAACTCGGTCGGCGCGAACTTGGACAGGTCGTGGAGCAGGCCCTGTCTGTAGAGTCCTACGCTGAAGCACCCCTTCATGACCAGGTATTTATGTTTCATCACGGTGTTAAAATGACCCGCGGTTTTCCGGGCAGTGATCTTTTCTTTACTCTTCATTTTTTTCTTCTTCTTTTTTTTCGACGTCGGCAGTCTTTTGGACGACCGGAGCGTCGTCCTTTGCCGGGACAGTAACCGGAGTGACCTCCGCGGCCTTCTTGTTTTCGGCCTTTTTACTTTCATCCTTTTTAGAGGATTTTTTCTTCCTGCGCCGGACCGGTTTATTGGACGTCACCGTGCACAGGATGCGAATGGATCTGGGGGCGACTTCCACCACGTGCTGGTCGTCCAGGATCAGTTCGCTTTGCAGGAAAGAATCCTCGAGCGCCGTATCCATAAGGACATTCCAGCGCCTTCCGGGGGCGAGCTTGGGAAGCCCCAGCTCCTGCGTCTCCCAGTGCATGTTGATCGCCAGGTAAATAAGCTCGGTCTTCTGCGAGCCCCTCACATAGTTCTCGCACAGGCAGATGCCGATGGCGTGGCTGAAATGGCCCAGGTCCGGCTTCCAGGCTTCATTTCCGTGCAGGGAGAGGTCCGGATAGCCGCAGCCGATGTAATCCGTATTCTTAAAGGGCTTAAGGCCGCTGAACACCGGGTGCTCATTACGGAAGCGGATCATCTTACGCACAAATTCGCGGACGGAGTCACCGGTCTCGCCGTTGTTCCACCCTGTCCAGCCTGTCTCATTGTCCTGGCAGTAAGGGTTGTTGTTGCCGTACTGCGTATTGAAACACTCATCTCCCGCGTTGATCATGGGCGTACTCTGGGAGAGGAATAAAAGCGCCAGGAAATTGCGGATCTGATTTCTGCGCAGCCTCAGGACATCTTCCCGGTCGCTGTCGCCTTCCTGGCCGCAGTTCCAGCTGTAATTGACCGTTGTCCCATCCAGGCCGCCCTCTCCGTTCGGCTCGTTGTGCCTGTCGTTATAGGAGACCAGATCGCGCAGGGTGAAGCCGTCGCTGCTGCAGACATAGTGTACATTTCCGTGTCCGGCCGGAACCTTCAGAAATTCATACAGAAACTCGCGCATCACATAGTCGTCGCTCTTTACAAAGCGCCGGATCAGGACGGAAAACCTGTCGTTATAGCTGAAGAGATTGTCAGTAAGCACCGCGCCGGATTCCGGGTTCTCCGCATCCATGCCCTCGATCTCATCGTAAGGAAAATCCGTGTGGAAGAGCCGCACATCCGAGAGCAGCGGGTCCGAGGAAAAAGCCCGGATATCGGCGACGCTCCCCATGAGGCGGAAACCGTCCACGGCAAAGTGAGTCGCATAGAACCTGGCGATCTCAATCTGCTGCTGGGAGATGACGGAAGGAGGAAAATAGAGCTGCAGACAGACGCCGATCCCTTCCCGGTGGAACTTTTCGATCATATCCGCAAATTCTTTTTGCGGGCCGCCCTCGTAACCGGGCGTGCTGTAGGCGCCGGCCGGCGCGTAGTAAAATCCTCTCGCGTAGCCCCAGTAATTGACTTTTGGAGCAGCGAGGTCTTTTACGGGAAGACCTTCCTTGCTCACGGGATAGAGGGCGAGCGCGTCTTCCATCGTGCGGGGACCGCTCTGCTCCCTGGTGATCGGCTGCAACTCATAGACGGGCATGAGTTCTACGGTCGTCACGCCCAGTTCCCTCAGATAGGGAGCCCTCTCGGCAGCGGCCGAGAAAGTGCCCGGCGTCGCCTTAAGGCCCTCGGCCAGCATGGTAAACCCGCGGACATGGAGGCAGTAGATGACAGTCTCGCCCCCGCGGCGATGGGCGCTCTCCCTGTAGACGGGGAGTTTCTCATCGGGCTCGTAGAAGAAGCCTCCGGCTCGCACCGTCGCATCGCCGATCCGGACCGATTCGAGGCTCCGGCAGCAGGGATCCACAAAGTAAGTGCTGCCGCAGTACAGTCTGTAGCACCACTGAGAGGGATCGATGGAAGTGATCTTCACGGAATAGAGACTTCCGAACCTGTATTCATCCGTGAACGGGACGCCGATCTCGCTCCCGTCCTCCTTCTTATACAGGACGAGTCCGCAGGGTTCGGGGCCGCGAAATACAGCGGCTATGACGACGCCGTCTTTCATCACGGTAACGCCCGGTTTCATACTGTGTGCGGGTTCTATCTTGAAATTCTGGCCCACTTTTGCCTCCCTGCCTAATTGCTTTTAATCATTTTTTGAAAATCCGTATCTTTTATTCTATCACAATACTTATGAGGATACAAAGCCTCTGACTCCATAAACGGACAGGAATCGCGAGGGCGGCCTGGGATTCTCTCTCGTGCCCGTGACGTAGAGAAGTTCGAGATGGTCTCTGGCTCTTGTCATGGCCACATACAAAAGCCTCCTCTCCTCCTCGAAATCCTGCGGCTGCGTGCATCGCCTTCCCGGAATGATGCCTTCGTTGAGGGCAGGCAGATAAACTCTGTCAAATTCAAGCCCCTTGCAGGCGTGCATGGTCATGACTCTGACTCCCTTTCCGGAAGGGCCGGTCCGCTGCTCGGGAATCCTTCGAAGTACTTGCGAAAGCTCCCTGAGGTCGCGCGCGCGGCCGGCTTCCTTTAAGAGTTCCGCCAGCGCGGATTCCACGATCTCCTTTTCGCCGAGCCGGGTGACGGCCCATTCTGCGTACCCCACGCCGTCCATAAGGTATTTCATAAATCCTTCGGGAGTCAGGCGCCCCAGCGCATGGAGATCCCTGAGAAGATCGCGCACAGCTTCCTCGGCGGCCCGATTTCCATGGCTTCGCATAAGAAGCTGCCGCGGCGAGCATCTCTCTCCCGGCAGAGCGGACCGCAGTAGGTACCGCTCCGGCCTGTTCAGTACTCTCAGGAGCGCGCTTCTGGACAGCTCTCCCCCCTTCAACTCCAGAGCGAGCTGCTGATAGGCCTCTATGTCCCGGATCACGGCGCTTCGTACCGGGCCCGAAGGATTAGTAATTTCCCGGCAGGGGATCCCTTCTCCGGCCAGATAGCTGCTGATCCTGGCCACATGTGTGTTGGTCCTGAGGATGACGGCCGTCCGGTCAAGCTCTTCCCGGGACAGCGCGCTCATTGCCCAACACAGGTAGCGGTACTCTTCGCTGTCCTCTCGGAATGCCTGCAGGGTCACTTTGTTTCCGGGCGGACGCACAGCGCGGATCTCTTTTGGGACTCTGTCCTTGTTCTGTCCGATCATCAGGGCGGAAGCCTTGCAGATCGAGGCGCTGCACCGGTAGTTAAATCCCAGGAAAATGCGGACTGCGTCCGGATAATCTTCCATGAACTGCCGCATGATCGTCGGCGCGCTTCCCCGAAACCCGTATATGCTCTGGTCGTCGTCGCCCACGACAAACAGACCCTCTCCGGTCGAGAGGATCTTCAGGATCTCATACTGCTGGCGGTTGACATCCTGAAATTCGTCCACCAGGATTGCCCGGAACATGCTCCGCCAGTATTCTCGCACTTTGTCATCACTCTTTAAGAGGCGCGCGCACTCCAAGATCATATCGTCAAAATCGAGATACCCGTTCTCTTTGAGATAGGCGCGGTACTCTTTCTGCAGGGCGGCTTCCTTTTTTCTTCCGGAAAAGGAGGATGGCGGCCTTCGCAGCATTTTCTCCGTCTCCTCGACGGTGGGCCTGTCGTTTTCATCCGGATAGTGGTTTTTGATCAGATGCTCTAAAAGCCTGTCCCGCTGCGCCTGCCCCAATATGGAATAGTTCTTTCGGGTGGTCTCTTTCAAAATATGGAAAAAGACGGAGTGAAACGTGCCGAAGCGCACACTCAGGCTTTTATTTCCCGATTTTTTTAAGAATCGCTCTTTCATCTCCACAGCGGCGCTGCGGCTGAAGGTCAGGACGAGGATCTGGGAAGGATTGAAATTATAGTGATCGAGAAGATACAGGATGCGGCTTGTGAGAACCGTTGTCTTACCGCTCCCGGGCCCTGCGATGATCTCACAGGGCCGCAGGTCACGGCAGACCGCCTCCCGCTGGGAGGGATCAAGATCTGAATACATAGATGTCAGCGTCTCAGGAGAGGTTTCTCTCAGGCCTCAAGCCGGCGGATCGCCTCGCGGATCCTGGCGATGGACTCTTCTTTGCCCAGCACTTCCATGATCTCCGTCGCGCCGGCAGGCGTGGTCTGTTTGCCGGAGACGGCGATGCGGACGGGCCACAGAACATAGCCGTTCTTGTAGCCTTTCTCCTGAATATAAGCCTTTACGGCGGCAAAGAGGGCGTCGTTGGAGAAGTCCTCCTGCGCTTCGAGGATCGGAAGCAGTTCCTTCAGTACAGTCAGAGAAGTCTCCGCGTTCGTCTTCATCTTCTTGTGTGTGAAGAGCGAGACGTCATAGTCCGGAAGTTTTCCGAAGAAATCGACCATTTCGGCGATGTCCGGGAAGATCTCGATCCTGGTGCGGACCATCTCGGCGATCTTTCGAAGGTCAAGGCCTTCGCCCAGCGCCGCAGTCAGGTAGGGCTCCGCCATCTCATAGAACTTGTCCGGATCCATGGCCTTGAGGTACTCTCCGTTCATCCAGCGAAGCTTCTGGTAGTCGAATACGGAAGGAGCCTTGTTGATCCTGTGGTAATCGAAGATCTTCACAAGTTCTTCCAGGCTGAAGATCTCCTCGTCGCTGTCGGGAGACCAGCCCAGAAGGGCGATGAAGTTGACGACCGCCTCGGGAAGGAAGCCCTGCTCGATCAGGTCCTCGTAGGAGGAGTGGCCGCTTCTCTTGGACAGCTTGTGGTGATCTTCATCTGTGATCAGCGGGCAGTGGATGTATTTGGGCACTTCCCAGCCAAAAGCCTCATACAGGCGGTTGTACTTGGGTGAGGAGGAGATGTACTCATTTCCCCTTACGACGTGCGTGATGCCCATCAGATGGTCGTCCACGACGTTGGCAAAGTTGTAGGTGGGATAGCCGTCCGACTTGATGAGGATCATGTCGTCCAGTTCCTTGTTGTCAACGGTTACGTCTCCGTAGAGCTCGTCGTGGAACGTGGTCGTCCCTTCGGTCGGATTGTTCTGACGGATGACGTAAGGCTTTCCTTCCGCCAGGTTTTTCTCGATCTCCTCGGGGCTCAGGTGCAGGCAGTGCTTGTCATAGACGCTGATCTCCTTGCCGTCCACCACCTGGGTGAGAGTAGAAAGCCTCTCCGGCGTGCAGAAGCACCTGTAGGCTTCGCCCTTATCGATCAGCTCCTGCGCGTATTTTCCGTAAATACCGGCGCGCATTCTCTCGCTCTGCACATAGGGGCCTACGCCTCCGTCCTTGTCGGGACCTTCGTCCTCGATCAGGCCTGTGTCCGCCATGGTGCGCTTAATGATATCGACAGCTCCGTCCACATAGCGGCCCTGGTCGGTATCCTCGATGCGCAGGATAAAATCGCCGTCCTCGTGTTTGGCGATGAGATAGGCGTACAGCGCCGTTCTCAGGTTTCCTACGTGCATGCGGCCTGTGGGGCTCGGGGCGTATCGTGTTCTGATCTTCATAATGTTGTTTCCTCCGTGTTATCGATATATATAGTAATCCGAAAGAAGCTTTCGGTCACTTTTTTCCTGTGCTTCCGAACCCGCCGTCGCCGCGCTCCGTATCCGTAAGTGTATCGGATTCCTCAAACGTGACGATCAGATAAGGGATCACGACCATCTGCGCGATCCTCTCGCCCGGCTCTACGATCCTGGTCTCTTCGCTGTCGTTGTGCATCGCCACGATGTAGTTGCCCCGGTAGTCCGAGTCGCACACGCCGGTGCAGTTGGCGGGGCGAAGCCCCTCTTTGGCGGCCAGTCCGCTCCTTGCGTAGATCGCGGCGAAATACCCGTCGGGGAGCTCAAACTGAAGGCCCGTGTCTATTTTGACAGTCTCATGCGGCGCGATTCTGACAGGCGCCGGAAGTGCCGCGTAGAGGTCGTATCCTGCGGCCTTTTCGCTTCCTCTCGTCGGTATATGGGCGAGCTCGCTGACTTTCCTGAATCTGACATTTATGGATCCGCTCATATAAGCTCTGTCTCCTTTTTTCCGGTAAAAATGTGTATGCGAAAGGCGGGATCATGACTTTCTCGCCGCATCCGCCGCCGCCGTCGCCAGGGCGTCGCACCTCTCGTTCTCGGGATGTCCGGCGTGCCCCTTGACCCAGTGATAGGTCACGGTGTGCGGTTCCATTGCCTTGAGAAGCCTCTCCCAGAGCTCCCGGTTCTTGACGGGCTGTTTGGAAGCGGTCTTCCACCCGTTTCTCTGCCAGCTGCCGATCCAGTTCTCATTGAAAGCGCTGACGACATATTTGGAGTCCGAATAGACGTCCACGAGGCAGGGAACGCGCAGGCACTCCAGTGCGACGATCACGCCCAGAAGCTCCATTCGGTTGTTAGTGGTCTTCTCAAATCCTTCCGACAGCTCCTTCTCGTGCAGGACCCCCTGGGAATCCGTGAACTGAAGGATCGCGCCGTATCCTCCCGGTCCGTCGGGATTTCCCCTGGCGGAGCCGTCCGAAAATATCTTTACATGCTTTGGCATTATACTGTTATCCTTTCTGCCGGGCCGACTCTCTTACGGCTGCCACTCCCCTGACTCTATAAAATGCTTCGCCCTCTCTTCCGCCCTGTCCGCGATGCCGGGATCGTATCCCAGCGCGCGAAGAAGCCGGATCGCGTTGCGGCTGTCCGCAGGTCCTTCCTGAAGCAGGTAAGAAAACTTCACATCGTCTCCGTCCAGGATCTCGGAAAAGTGATAGTTGACATAGGTGCCCTCCAGGAGCTGTGTGAGCTCCATGTCATGGGTCGCCGCGAAGATCTGTATGTGTTCCTTGGCAAGGCTTTTCAGGATCTCCGTCGAGGCGCTGATCCTCTCGATCGTGTTGGTGCCGCGCAGCACTTCATCGACACAGCACAGCACAGGGACTTTCGAGTCCTCGGAGGCCGCGTCCAGCACTCTCTTGAGAGACCTGATCTCCACGATAAAATAGCTCTCTCCGCTCCTTATATCGTCTCGCAGCGCCATGGAGGTATAGATCCTGTAGCAGGGACTGCGGTACGAGGCGGCTGGCACCGTGTGCAGGGACTGCGCCAGAACAGCGGCCAGCGCGGCGGCCTTAAGAAACGTGGATTTGCCCGAGGCGTTGGAGCCGGTCAGAAGGACCGGCGCGTCTACCGATATACTGTTTGGAACAGGCGTTTCCAGCAGGGGATGGACCAGGTCCTTTACCTCATAACAGGTGCCGGTGAGATCCGGAACACAGTATACCGGAAGACTCTCCCGCCAGGAGGAGACGCTGATCTGCGCGTCAACGGAACCGACGGCGGTGATCAGGGCGTCGATCTCCTCTCCCTTTCCCCGCAGGTCTTTCAGCATCGAGCCGAACTTGATCAGGTCGATGTGGAAGATGATGCACAGATAATCCAGGAGCAGATCCGCGGGATTCGAGGAGGTCATTCCTCCCTTTCCTCTCAGAAGAATGCCGCTCCCTCTCATAAATCCGCTGAAAGACCGGCAGATCGCCTTCATGACTTCCTTCTCCCGGTCATAGCAGGGAAATGTCCTTTCGGAGAGCTTTTTCCCGCAGTCCAGAAGGCGGATCACATAGCGGAAGGCAGAAAGATAGGGCTCGATCTCTCCTTTGACCCGGAAATAAGTGATCATATTGAAGGCCAGGCTTGCCAGCAGGGCTATAAGTCCCACAGGCGGACTGATGAGCATGATCCCGAAAGAGACGACGGGCAGCACGATCGCGGGCAGGTCTGCGGACAGGCTCCTGTCCGGAAGATCGTCCATGAGGTCCAGATAGTCGTAGACCGAATATTTGCTGTCGCGGCCCAGGTCCTGCAGGGTGCGCTGCACGTCGACGCGCTCCGCCTCATGGGCGGCCCACCACTGCATGCCCTCCTCGGACAGGTCGGTCCCGCCGTCTGTGCGGGGACAGCGAAGCAGCCGATAAAGATACTCTTCCCCGGCTCCGCTGCAGGTGCTGTCGATCCTGCGGTAAAGGAGGTCAAGATCCAGATCGTTCCAGGTGATATCGTCGATCTCGAAGTCGCTCCGATGTCTCAACAGGTATCCCGGGATCTGCGAAAGCCTCCCGTCCCTATATTCCTTGGCGCCCGGTTTTCCGAAGGACTCCCGGAGCATTTTTCTCTGTCTGGCCTCGCGCTGCCTGCCGTCCCGAATCCCGATCGCCGCCGAGATCACCAGAAACAGCGCGACAATGCCGATCATCGTCAAATACGTTTCCATTACTTGTCCAATGTCTCCAGATACTGTTTGACATCACCGATCGATGCGGTGATCAGGGCGGCGAATCGCTTTTCCGCGTCCTTAGCCGCCATTTTTACGTCGTTATGGCTGAGCCGTTCTGTATTAATGCCCGCCGCCATATTTGTCACCAGAGAGAGGCCGCACACATTCATTCCCACATGGTTTGCGGCGATCGCCTCCATGACAGTGCTCATGCCCACCACGTCGACGCCCATCTGGGCCAGGATCTTGATCTCATAAGGAGTCTCGTAGGAAGGGCCGGACAGCTGGCAGTAGACGCCTTCGCTGATCGGCATGCCGGAGCGGGCTGCGTTCTGCTCAATGATCTTTCGAAGGAACCGGTCATAGACTTCCGTCATATCGGGGAAGCGCTCTCCCTCGCTCGGATCGTTGGCCCCTCTGAGCGGGTTGGGCACAAAGAGGGAGACATGGTCTCTGAGGATGACAAGGGAACCCGGCTGCAGGTCCTCGCTGATCCCGCCGGCCGCGTTGGTGATAAAGAGGACTTTGGCGCCAAGTGCGCGCATGACGCGCACGGGAAGTACGACTTCCTCGGGCGTGTATCCCTCGTAGTAATGAACCCTTCCTTCCATGCAGATGACCGGAACGCCCTTGATGTAACCCATCACATATTTTCCGGCGTGACCGGACACCGTGGAGACCGGAAATCCCGGAATCCTGTTGTAGGGGATCGAGCAGACGACCTCCTCCATTGTTTTTGTAAATCCGCCCAGGCCGGAACCCAGGATCAGCGCGACATCAGGCACAAAATCCGTTATTTTACGTATATAATTCAGACTGTTCTTTACATTAGCTCTCATGCCGGGTGCTCCTTTGTATTCAAGGCGTGTGCATCGAATAACTAAGCGTGGGATATCCTTGAGTTATTCTCTGATTTTTTCCACGATGTTGTCTTTGTCTTTATAGATATGCCAGGAAGGGACGCAGCCTCTGACCATGGAAAGGGGATAGAGGTTCGTGTGCTTACCGATCACGGTTCCCGGATTGAGAACGCTGTTGCAGCCAATGTCTGCCCAGTCGCCCAGCATGGCGCCGATCTTGCGAAGCCCCGTCTCCATGTTCTCCTCTCCGCAGTGAATGACGACATTCTTCTTGTCCGCCTTGACATTGGAGGTGATGGAACCCGCGCCCATGTGCGCGTGGAAGCCCAGAACGCTGTCGCCCACATAGTTGTAGTGGGGAACTTCGACCTTGTTGAAAAGGACTACATTCTTGAGCTCAGTGGAATTTCCTACTGTCGTGCCGTTTCCGACGATGGCGCTGCCGCGGATGAAGGCGCACTGTCTCACTGTCGCGTTCTCGTCGATGATGCAGGGACCTCCGATATAGGCGCTGTCGAAGACTGTGGCGCTCTTCGCTACCCAGATGTTCTCGCCCCTCTTCTCGAATCTGTCTTCGGGAAGCTGGTTTCCCAGCGCGATGATAAAGTCCTTGATGTCCCCCAGAACTTCCCAGGGATAAGTCTTTCCCTTGAACAGGTCGGCGGCGATCGTCTCATTAAGATCCATAAGTTTCTCAATGGTAAAGTCCTGAATCTGCATATTATTTGTCCTTTCTGCCGGGTTTCTTCCGGCTTTTTGAAGCGGGGGCGGGCGTACGCTTGTAGAACTGACTGTCTCTCATGTACATCTGCTGCAGCGCTCCGCCGAAATTACTGTTCTTCACATTATTTGTGTTGCGTGCCACAAAACCGTTCAGTTTTTCCAGATACTCCTCTTCGGTCACCGTTCCTTCCGCGACTCTGGTAAGTCCCAGCTCCCAGCTTGCCGTCAGCTTGGGATTGAGAAGGGACCGGATCGAGCAGTCCACAGTGTCGTAGATCATCTCGCCCAGGAGCGTCGGAGTGATGATCTGCGTCTTTTTGTTGAGCGAGAGATACTTGTTGCTGAAAAGCTTTCGCAGGATCTCCGCTCTCGTCGCGCTGGTTCCGATCCCGCTGCCGCGGATCTGTTCCCTGAGCTCTTCCTCTTCGATAAGCTGGCCGGCGTTTTCCATAGCCAGGATCATGCTGCCCGAATTGTAGCGCTTGGGCGGCTTGGTCTCGCCTTCCTTGATGGAAAGACCGGTGCAGGCCATTTTGGTCCCGCGTTTTAGTGAAGAGACAAAGGAAGGGGCCTTATCTGTCTCAGACTCTGCGCCTTCTTTTCCCTTTTCACCGTCCGTCTCTCCTTCCCCGCCTTTGTCTTTCTTAAAGGAATACTCCATGACTTCGAGATATCCCTTGTCGATGCAGGTGCGGAAGGAAGCGGAGAACATCTCCGTTCCGAGACGTATCTCAAGTGCTATTTTATCAAAGATCGCCGGAGGATAAAAGATGGCCAGAAACCTTCTGCAGATCAGCTCGTAGACTTTGGCGGTGGTCGCCGACAGAGATGGAAGTGCGTTCAGACCCTGTCCGGTGGGAATGATGGCGTAGTGGTCCGTGATCGCTTTGTCGTCCGTATAGCGCGTCTTTCCGATCTTTTTGTAAGATTCCATTTCCAGGATCTTCTGCAGATAGGGGCGGTACATCGGCATGGAGGAGAGACCTTTCAGATTCTTCCCGATCTCTTTTGCCACCGCCGAAGAGAGAACGCGCGCATCCGTTCTGGGGTAGGTTGTCAGTTTCTTTTCATACAGTTCCTGGGCCGCCTGCAGCGTCTGGTCGGGGCTGATCTTGAAGAACCTCGAGCAGTCGTTCTGAAGCTCCGCCAGGTTGTAGAGGAGCGGCGGGTTCTTCTTCTCCTTTTTCCTGCTCAGGGATTTCACCTGGCAGTCTCCGGCCGCGATGGGTTCCTGCAGGTATTCGATCAGCTCCTCCGCGTCCTTTTTCTCTTTAAAGCCGTTCTCTTTGTAAAGTGCGGGCGTGCCAAAATAGCGGCTGCCCTCCACCGCGTGCCACTCCGCGGTGATCTCCTCTTCTTCCTCGGACGAGGCGGGCTTAAAAGTCCCCAGTACCCGGTAGAAGGGCGTCTTGACAAAATCCCGGATCTCCCTCTCGCGCCTTACGACCATGCCAAGAACGCAGGTCATGACCCGGCCGACGGCGATGACGGAGTACTTTGTCCCGAGGACCCGGCTGATGCCGTCGCCGTACTTGAGCGTCAGGGCCCTGGAGAAGTTGATTCCCATCAGGTAGTCCTCTTTGGCGCGAAGGTAGGCGGCGGACCCCAGATTGTCGTACTCGGAGTCATCTTTGGCTTCTCTGATTCCCCTGAGGATCTCCTCCTTGGTCTGGGAATCGATCCAGACTCTCAGCTGTCTTTTGCCCCGGACGCCGGCCTCCTGCGCGACCAGGCGGTAAATGTACTCTCCCTCGCGTCCGGAGTCCGTGCAGATGTAGATCGTGTCCACATCCTTGTCGGTGAGGATCCTCTTAACGATCCCGAACTGCTTCTTTACGCCGTCGATCACCTGATACTTGTAGGCGTCCGGAATAAAAGGGATCGTTGCCAGCAACCATTTCTTGTATTTGGCGTCATAAGCGTCAGGATAGCACATTGTGACCAGATGCCCTACGCACCAGGTCACAATTGTATCCTCCGCTTCCATATATCCATCTCTCGATGTAAAGCGCAGCCCCAGGGAATTTGCGAATTCCCTGGCGACGCTGGGCTTTTCTGCGATAAAGACTCTTTTGCTCATTCACACTCTCTCGGTTGCAGCTGTTTTATTTGCTTGTGATGTATCCCTGAGCCGTGAGAAGTTCCGCGCACTCGACGCCGCCGCCTGCGGCTCCGCGGATCGTGTTGTGGGACAGGCCGACGAATTTCCAGTCAAAGAGGGTGTCCTCCCTCAGACGGCCGATGGATACGCCCATTCCGTTCTCATAATTGACATCCAGGGAAACCTGAGGGCGGTTGTCCTCCTCAAGATACTGGATGAAGTGCGCGGGAGCGCTGGGAAGCTTCTCCTGCTGCGGCACGCCGCTGAAGGCCCTGAGCGCCTCAATGAGCTGCTCCTTGGTGGGATCCTTGCGGAAATTGACAAATACAGTCGCGGTGTGTCCGTAGAGAACGGGAACGCGGATGCACTGGCTTGTGATGGTGATCCCTTCTCCGGGAACGATCACGCCGTTTTCAATGTGACCGAAAATGCGAAGGGGTTCCTTCTCGCTCTTCTCTTCTTCTCCGCCGATATAGGGGATGATATTGCCGTTCATCTCGGGCCAGTCCTTGAAGGTTTTTCCGGCGCCGGAGATGGCCTGGTAGGTCGATACTACTGCCTGATAGGGCTCAAACTCTTTCCATGCTGCCAGAGCGGGCGTATAGCTCTGGATGGAGCAGTTGGGCTTGACCGCGATAAATCCGCGGGTAGTGCCCAGTCTCTTCTTCTGGTATTCGATGACGGCGGTGTGCTCGGGATTGATCTCCGGAATGATCATGGGAACATCCGGGGTCCAGCGGTGAGCGCTGTTGTTGGAAACGACAGGCGTCTCTGTTTTGGCGTATTCTTCTTCGATGGAACGGATCGCGTCCTTGGACATGTCAACCGCGCTGAAGCAGAAATCCACCTCGGAAGCGACCGCTTCGACATCCTGGACATTCTTTACAACGATCTTCCTGACGGATTCGGGGATGGGCGTGTCCATCTTCCATCTTCCCTCGACGCATTCTTCGTAGGTCTTGCCCGCGCTTCGGGGGCTGGCCGCGATCGTAGTGACCTCGAACCAGGGGTGGTTCTCCAGAAGGGAGATAAATCTCTGGCCGACCATTCCTGTTCCGCCAAGGATACCTGCGCGAAGTTTCTTGTTCATTTCAATTTCCTCCTTAAACAAGTGGTTTTTCACCTTTTTGTCTCAAAGATCGATCCGGCTGTGCCATCCGGCGAGCCATTCTTTCTCCTGTTCGATGACCTTTTTCATCATCTCGGAGCCGGGAGCTCCGAGCGTCAGGCGCTTCTCCACACAGGTTCGCAGAGAAACAGCCTCGTATATATCTTCCTCAAAAGCGGGGCTGAATTCTTTCAGCTCGCCCACGGACAGATCCTCAATGCTCTTATTTTCATCGATGCAGTGAAGGACGAGCCTTCCGATGATCCCGTGCGCGTCCCGGAAAGGTACGCCCTTGGTGACAAGATAGTCGGCCGCGTCAGTCGCGTTTGTAAAGCCTCTGACCGCGCTCAGGCGCATGACTTCCTTGCGGAAAGTGATCGTAGCCAGCATACCGCTAAAGAGCGACAGGCAGGCCAGCGCCGTGTCGATGGCGTCGAAAGCGGGCTCCTTGTCTTCCTGCATATCCTTGTTGTAGGCCAGCGGCAGGCCCTTCATGGTGGTCAGAAGCGACATGAGATCGCCGTATACCCTGCCGGTCTTGCCTCTCACCAGCTCGCAGATATCCGGATTCTTCTTCTGCGGCATGATACTGCTGCCGGTGGAGAAAGCGTCGTCCATCTCCACGAAGCGGTATTCGTTGGAATTCCAGGTGATGAGCTCCTCGCTGAAACGGCTCAGGTGCATCATGATGAGCGAAAGATCCGACATCAGCTCGATCAGGTAATCCCTGTCGGAGACGGAATCCATGCTGTTGAGCGTGGGGCCCGCAAATCCGAGCTTTTCCGCGGTCATATAGCGGTCCAGAGGATATGTGGTGCCTGCCAGCGCGCCGCTCCCCAGGGGACAGAAGTTCATTCTCTCCAGGCAGTCGTCGAGTCTCCCCGCATCCCGCCTGAACATCTCGAAATAGGCGCCCAGGTGATGGGCCAGCGAGGTGGGCTGCGCCTTCTGCAGATGGGTGAATCCGGGCATATAAGTGTCGGTATTCTCTTCCATGAGCCTCAAAATGGTATCCAGAAGAGTGCCGAGCTCTTCCCGGATCTCGCGGGTCTTGCGGCGGGTATAGAGCTTCATATCCAGGGCCACCTGGTCGTTCCGGCTCCGGCCCGTGTGAAGCTTCTTGCCGGCGTCCCCGATCCTGTCGATCAGGTTGGCTTCCACAAAGCTGTGGATGTCCTCATATTCGCCGGTGATCGGGAGAGCGCCGCTCTCCACGTCCGCGAGGATCCTGGCGAGTTCCGCAGTGATCAGGCCGGCTTCTTCCTCCGTAATGATTCCCTGCGCTCCGAGCATCTGCGCGTGCGCAATGCTCCCCTCTATGTCCTCTCTGTAGAGTCTCTTGTCGAAACCGATCGAGTCATTAAATGCTTTTACGGCTTCATCGGTCTGTTTGGTGAAGCGGCCGCCCCATAGCTGTGCCATAGAATTTCCTCCGTATGAATCAAAATAAAAAGAAAAGCGGGAAACCGAGCAGGTCCCCCGCACTTTCCGACTTAAGCTGGAAAAGGGACTCGAACCCTCGACCTACTGATTACGAATCAGTTGCGCTACCGACTGCGCTATTCCAGCATGTGCCGTCAAACTGACGGCGCTATAAGCGTCTTTAGTATTATATAGACTTTGAAGATTTAATGCAAGAGCTTTTTTCTACGTTTGATCAGAGTCTGTGAATAAAAAGGCCGCTCAAAAGTTTGGGTTCAAACCATGTGGACTTGGGAGGCATCAGCTCTCCGGCGTCGGCCACGGCAAACAGTTCGCTCATGGAAGTGGGATACATGGAAAAAGCGGCCATGTCTTTCCCGCTGTCCACCCTCTTCTGAAGCTCTTCCAGCCCGCGGATGCCGCCGACAAAGGAGATCCTGGGATCTTCCTTGGGATCTTTGATGCCCAGGACCGGTTCGAGGACCTGATCCTGCAGGAAGGAGACGTCCAGACTCTTTACGGGATCGCTGCCGTCAGGCTGCCCGATCGCTGTGAGCCTGTACCAGTTCCCGTCGCAGAGGTAGAGACCGAATTCTCCTTTGCGGGCCGGATGGACCGGCTCTTTCCCCTCACGGCTGATCGCAAAGTCCTTGCCGAGCACTTCCAGGAACTGCGCGGCGCTCAGACCGTTCAGATCTTTTACCACTCTGTTGTAATCCATGACCATCAGCTGGTCCTGCGGGAACAAAACAGCGAGGAAGTAATTGAACTCTTCGTCTCCCGTGTAGTCCGGGAACTGCTCTCTTCTTTTAAGCCCCACCTTGACCGCCGAGGCGCATCTGTGATGGCCGTCGGCAATATAGATCCGGTCCGTCCCCGCAAATGCCTCGCGAATCGTCTTCTTGGACTCTTCATCCGAGATGATCCAGACGCGGTTTCGGATCCCGCCGTCAGAGAGAAAATCGCATTCCGCCGGTCTCTCCTTCTGCTGCCTAGTCAGCTTATCGAGTGCTTCGATATTTCTGTAGCACAAAAAGATGGGGCCGGTCTGCGCGTTGCAGGTGTCGACGTGACGGATCCTGTCGATCTCCTTGTCTACCCTTGTATTCTCGTGCTTTTTGATGACGCCCGAGAGATAGTCGTCGATGGAGGCGCAGGCGACGATTCCCGTCTGCGCGCGGCCGTTCATGGTCTGCTCGTACAGATAGTAGCAGGGCGCGCTGTCCTGCACGAAGCTTCCGTTTTCGATCGCCGTATTCAGCATGTCTCTCGCTTTGTCGTAGACGCAGTCCTCATAGGTGCCGACTGAATCGGGAAACTGCGTCTCCGCTCTGTCGATTGCAAGAAAAGAAAGCGGATTGGATTTTACAACCCGCTTTGCTTCTTCTCTGCTGTAAACATCATATGGCAGCGCCGCTATTTTGTCCTCAAGTCCTTTCGCGGGCCGAAGTGCCGCGAACGCCCTGATCTTCGCCATATAGAAACTCCTTATTTGATCACTCTGACTCTGTAAACGTCTTTGACTTCCGCGAGCTTCTTGATGAGCTCCTTGTCTGCGGGGCTGTCAAAATCGATCAGCGTGTAGGCTACTTCCTTCTTGGACTTGTTGGCCATGCCGGCGATATTGACGTCCGAAGCGCCGAGGATCTGTGTGAACTGTGTGATCATGCTGGGCTGGTTCTTATGGAAGATGCAGATACGGCTGCCCGCCGTGCACACGCCCATATCGCAATTGGGATAGTTCACGCTGTTCTTGATATTTCCGTTTTCGAGATAGTCCCTGAGTTCATCCACCGCCATCTTCGCGCAGTTGATCTCGGACTCCTCCGTGGAAGCGCCGAGGTGAGGGGTCGTGATGCAGCCCTTCTTTCCCGCCACTGTAGGATTCGGAAAATCAGAGACATATCTGCGGACCTTGCCGGCCTCGATCGCCGCGACGACGGCCTCTTCATCCACAAGAAGGTCTCTGGCCATGTTGATCAGGATGACGCCTTTCTTCATCTTGGCGACCGCTTCCTTGCCGATCATGTGCTTTGTGGAATCCAGGAGCGGAACGTGGATCGTGATGAAGTCGCAGTTCTTATAGATATCGTCCACGTTGAGAACGTGTGTGATCTTGCGGCTCAGGTGCCATGCGGAGTCGACCGATACATAAGGGTCGTAGCCGTAGACATCCATTCCGAGGTTTACGGCGGCGTTCGCGACGATGACGCCGATCGCGCCCAGTCCGATGATGCCGAGCTTTTTGCCCTGCAGCTCCGTGCCCGCGAACTTTTTCTTTTCCTTTTCCGCTATTTTGGCAATATCCGCCTTGTCCTTATTTGCGCGTACCCAGTCGACGCCTTCGACGACGTCTCTGGATGCCAGCAGCATTCCCGCGAAGACCAGTTCCTTTACGCCGTTCGCGTTGGCACCGGGCGTATTGAAGACAACAATGCCCTTCTCCGCACATTTCTGCAGAGGGATGTTGTTGACGCCGGCGCCGGCTCTGGCGATCGCGTAGAGGTTTTCCGAAAATTCCATGTCGTGCATCGATGAGCTTCTGACAAGGATTCCGTTTGCCTCCTGAAGATCGCTGACCTGCTCATAGCGGTTGGTAAAGTTCTTGAGCCCTATTGGGGAGATGTTGTTAAGGCAAGCAAATTTATATGTCATGATTATTTCTCCGTGTGTTCCTCTTCAAATTTCTTCATAAACGCCACCAGGGCCTCAACGCCTTCGTAAGGCATTGCGTTGTAGATGCTGGCGCGCATGCCGCCGACAGATCTGTGTCCCTTGAGGCTTGTAAGGCCTGCCGCCTCGGCTTCCTTGACGAACTGCGCCTCGAGCTCCTTGTCGCCGATGACAAAGGGGACGTTCATGATGGAGCGGTCCTTTTTCTCAACGGTTCCCTTGAAGAAGCTGCTGCTGTCAAGATAATCGTAGAGAAGAGCTGCCTTTTTCTCATTGCGCTCTTTCATGGCCTCGAGGCCGCCCTGGGCCTTGATCCACTTGAACACCTTGCCGCAGATGTAGATGCCGTAGGCCGGAGGCGTGTTGTAGAGGGAATCGGCGTCGGCCTGGGTCTTCCATTTGAGCATGGTGGGCGTGCAGGGAAGAACGTCGTCTCTGATCAGGTCCTCGCGGATGATCATGATGACTACGCCTGCGGGTCCAACGTTCTTCTGAACGCCGCCGTAGAGAACACCGTACCTGGTGACGTCAACAGGTTCAGACAAAAAGCAGGAGGAAATATCCGATACAAGATCATGTCCCTTGGTGTTGGGAAGCTCCCAGAATTTGGTGCCGTAGATCGTGTTGTTCTCGCAGATATAGACATAGTCCGCGTCCTCGGGGATATCCAGGTCGGAGCAGTCCGGAATGTAGCTGAATGTCTTGTCGGCGGAAGAAGCCACGGTCACTGCGTCGATGTATCTCGTCGCTTCCTGGTACGCCTTCTTGGCCCACTGTCCCGTGATGATATAAGCGGCCTTGCCGTTCTTATAGAGGTTCATGGGAACCGCTGAGAACTGCTGGTGCGCGCCGCCCTGCAGAAACAGGACTTTGTAATTGTCCGGGATGTTCATGAGCTCGCGGAGATCCTTCTCGGCTTCCTTGATGATGCCGTCGAAGACCTTGCCTCTGTGGCTCATTTCCATTACCGACATGCCGCATCCGCGGTAGTCGAGCATCTCTTCCTGCGCTTCCCTGAGAACTTCCTCAGGCAGTACTGCGGGACCGGCTGAAAAGTTATAGACTCTTGCCATACTGTGTATTTCCTCCTTGCAGTGTGATTGTCAGTTGCTGCTCAGTGACTCCAGGTCGGAGGCGTCGAACGCCTTCTCGATCGGAGCACCGGGTGAGACCATAGGGAATACCTTGTCATCTTCATTAATGACGACGTCGATGAGCGTGGGTACTCCCGCCGAGAGTGCCTTCTTGAGAGCGGGCTCCACCTCGGAAGGTTCGGTTACGCGGATCGCCAGGCACCCAAGTCCTTCCGCGACCTTGCAGTAATCGACTTTATCCTCGATCACGGTCGCGCTGTAGCGCTCTCCGTAATACAGAGTCTGCCACTGTCTTACCATTCCGAGGACCCTGTTGTCAATGACAATTTCAATGATCGGGATATTATAGCGGCTCGCGGTAGCCAGTTCGTTCATATTCATGCGGAAACACCCGTCTCCGCCGATGTTGATGACCTGCCGTTTCGGGAAAGCTACTTTCGCGCCGATGGCCGCGCCCAGTCCGTATCCCATTGTTCCCAGTCCGCCGCTGCTCAAAAGTGTGCGGGGCCTCGAGAAGGTGTAATACTGGGCCGCCCACATCTGGTGCTGTCCGACATCCGTTGTGATGATCGCGTCGCCCTTTGTGAGCTCATCGAGCTTTTCGATGACCATGGGACAGGTGAGCTTTGTCTTGTCGTAGAACAGGGGAGATTTGGCCTTCATCTCCTGAATCTGCTTCATCCACTCCTCATGGCGCATCGGGCTGAGCTTCGCGTTCAGGTCGTGCAGCACATCTTTGAGGTTTCCGATGACGGAAAAATCGACCTTGATGTTCTTGTTGATCTCGGCCGGATCGATATCAATGTGAAGGATCTTCGCATTGGTTGCAAATTTATTGGGATTTCCGATCACGCGGTCCGTAAAGCGGGCGCCCATGGCGATGAGAAGGTCGCACTTGCTGACGCCCAGGTTGGAAGTCTTGGTGCCATGCATTCCGATCATGCCCGTGTAGTGGTCCTCGTGGCCGTCGTAAGCGCCCTTTCCCATCAGGGTGTCGCACACAGGGGCGTCGATCAGCTCGACAAACCTCTTGAGCTCCTCGCTGGCGCCCGAGATCACCGCTCCGCCGCCGACATAGAGGAAGGGACGGTGGGACTGTTTGATCATCTCAATTACATGATCGATGTCGGAATCGCTGTATCTGCGGCCCTCTCCCACAAGTCTTCTGGTGTGGCTCATAGGGACATATTCCGTGACTGCGCCCGTGACGTCCTTGGGAATATCGACCAGGACCGGTCCGGGTCTTCCTGTCGTCGCGATCCGGAAAGCCTTGCGGATGGTATCCGCCAGATTCTTTACATCCTTGACAATATAGCCGTGCTTGGTGATCGGCATGGTGATGCCGGCGATGTCCACCTCCTGGAAAGAGTCCTTGCCCAGAAGCGGCAGCGTCACGTTGCAGGTGATCGCGACCATGGGAACACTGTCCATATAAGCGGTCGCGATACCGGTCACGAGGTTTGTGGCGCCGGGACCGCTGGTCGCAAGACACACGCCTACCTTGCCGGTAGCCCTGGCGTAGCCGTCGGCCATATGAGAAGCGCCCTGCTCATGGGACGAGAGGATGTGCCGGATCTCATCGGAATGTTTATATAAAGCGTCGTAGACATTGAGGATCGCGCCGCCCGGATAACCGAATACGGTATCCACTCCCTGCTCGCGCAGGCAGGCGACGACGATCTCAGCACCTGTCATTTTCATTATGGTTCCTCCCTTACTGATCGTATATCATCCCGCCTCCCGTAAGGGACGGGATGATGAAAGTCTCACTGCATGTCCGAGGGAAGCTCGAGGATGGCGCCGCGGTTGCCGCTGGTGACAAGGGCTGTATATCTCCTGAGATATCCGTCAGTGACCTTGGGCTGACGGGGCTTCCACTCTGCCTTTCTGCGCGCCAGTTCCTCGTCGGAAACATTGACGTTAAGCTTATTGGCGTTGATGTCGATGGAGATGATATCTCCTTCGTGGATCAGGGCGATCGGTCCGCCGACTGCCGCCTCGGGGGAGACGTGTCCGATGGAAGCGCCGCGGGACGCACCGGAGAATCTTCCGTCCGTGATCAGGGCAACGGTGGAATCCAGTCCCATGCCCGCAATCGCGGAGGTGGGATTGAGCATCTCTCTCATGCCGGGGCCGCCCTTGGGGCCTTCATAGCGGATGACGACGACGTCGCCGGGATTGATCTTTCCGCCGGTGATGGCCGCGATCGCGTCTTCTTCGCAGTCAAATACTCTCGCCGGTCCTTCGTGCTTCATCATCTCGGGGAGAACCGCGCTTCTCTTGACGATACCCGTATCAGGGGCGATGTTGCCCTTGAGGACCGCGATGCCGCCGTTGGGCATATAGGGATCCTCGATGGGACGGATGACGGAAGGGTCTGTGTTGACGCAGCCCTTGATATTTTCGCGCATGGTCTTGCCGGTGACGGTCATGACGTCGAGGTTGAGCAGATCCTTCTTGGCCAGCTCGTTCATGACGGCGTAGACGCCGCCCGCCTCGTTGAGGTCTTCCATGTAAGTGGGGCCTGCCGGCGCCAGGTGGCAGAGGTTAGGGGTTCTGTCGGAAACCTGGTTGGCAATTTCCATGTTCAGCTCCACACCTGCCTCATGGGCGATGGCGGGAAGGTGCAGCATTGTGTTGGTAGAGCATCCCAGAGCCATGTCCATAGCCAGGGCGTTCATGAAAGCGTCCTTGGTCATGATGTCTTTGGGGCAGATGTTCTTCTCCACCAGCTCCATGATCTTCATTCCGGCGTGCTTGGCCAGACGGATTCTCGCGCTGTAGACAGCGGGGATCGTGCCGTTGCCCTGAAGGCCCATGCCGATGGTCTCTGTCAGGCAGTTCATGGAGTTCGCGGTGTACATGCCGGAGCAGGAACCGCATGTGGGACAGACTTTTTCCTCGTACTCGGCGAGCTTCTCCTGTGTCATCTTACCGGCTGCGACTGCGCCGACTGCCTCGAACATGGAGGAGAGGCTTCTCTTGCGGCCGTCGATATGGCCGGCCAGCATGGGACCGCCGGACACAAAGATGGTGGGGATATTGATGCGTGCCGCCGCCATCAGAAGGCCGGGGACGTTCTTGTCGCAGTTGGGGATCATGACCAGTCCGTCAAAACCGTGCGCCTTGGCCATGCACTCCGTGGAATCCGCAATCAGGTCTCTGGTGACCAGGGAGTACTTCATGCCGATGTGGCCCATGGCGATGCCGTCGCAGACCGCGATCGCAGGGAAGACAACGGGCATGCCGCCCGCCATGGCGACGCCGAGCCTTACGGCCTCGGTGATCTTATCGAGGTTCATGTGACCGGGCACGATCTCGTTGTAAGAGCTGACAATACCGATCATCGGGCGCCTTCTCTCCTCTTCCGTATAGCCGAGCGCGTTGAAGAGACTTCTGTGAGGTGCCTGTGAAATTCCTTTTTTGACGCTGTCACTTTTCATTTTCTATACCTTTCCTTCCTTGTTCTGCGTATGAGCAATGTTCTGAATAATAGTAATGATCTGAATAAGAACAATGTTCCGAGCGGGAAAATGTCAGATCCTCTCGCAGATCCTGTCTCCCAGCTCGCTGCAATTCTGGCTGATCAGCCCTTCCGCGCCGGTGCGGGGCATCAGGTCGACGCTTCTGTATCCGTCCGCCAGCGTCTGTTTTACGGCCGCCTCCACGGCGTCCGCTTCCTCGAGAAGGCCGAAGCTGTAGCGGAGCATCATGGCCGCCGATAAAATAGTGGCGATGGGGTTCGCGATGCCAAGTCCCGCAATGTCCGGAGCGCTTCCGTGGCTGGGCTCATACAGGCCGAAGCTTCCGTCGCTCAGGGACGCGGACGAGAGCATTCCGATGGAGCCAGTGATCATGCTGGCCTCGTCGGAGAGGATGTCGCCGAACATATTGCCCGTCACGATTACGTCGAACTGCTCGGGGTTCTTGACCAGCTGCATGGCGCAGTTGTCCACCAGCATGTTGGAGAGCTCCACTTCGGGATAATTCTCCGCGACCTCTGCGACAACCTTTCTCCAGAGCCTGGAAGTGTCGAGCACGTTGGCTTTGTCCACGCTGCACACTCTCCTGCCCCTCTTCATGGCGATCTCGAAGGCCTTTACCGCGATGCGGCGGATCTCATTGACGTTGTAAACGGCCGTGTCCACCGCTGTCGTGACGCCGTCCACTTCCTTCGTGTACCGGTCGCCGAAATAGAGACCGCCCGTGAGCTCTCTGCAGATCACCAGGTCGAAATTTCTTCCGCCCTCTTTGGCGGCCAGCGGGCAGGAGTCCGCCAGCTCTTTGAAGAGATAGGCAGGTCGGAGGTTGCAGTAGAGATTGAGGGACTTGCGAAGCTTTAACAGTCCCGCCTCCGGGCGAAGCTCCGGCGCCAGCTTATACCAGGGAGATGTGGCCGCGTCGCCGCCGATCGATCCCATCAGCACCGCGTCGCTCCCCTTGCAGATTTCTATGGTCTCATCCGTGAGCGGAACTCCGTTTGCGTCGATCGAGCACCCGCCCATAAGGACGTCTGTGTAGACAAACTCATGTCCGAATTTCTCACAGACTCTGTCCAGCACTTTTTTGGCTTCTGCCACGATCTCGGGTCCGATGCCGTCTCCGGCGATCACTGCGATATTCTTGTTCAAATTCGTTTACCTCCGTCCCCATCTCTTTCAAAGATGAAAATTATTAATCTCTATGGTGAGAAATTTGAATTATATTGATCGTATCGGATATACCAAATAGAAGGCATGTGCCCCGCACATGCCTTCAGACTTAGCATCTATTATTTCTCTTCTGTTGATTCAAGAGCATCCTCAGGCTTCTCGACCTGAACGATCGCTGCCTTCTGCATAGGAATACGGCAGTTCTTGTTGTTGCCGAACTCGACGATCACGGTGTCTTCTGTCATGTCGATCACCACTCCGTAGAATCCTGCCGTTGTGAGTACACTGTCACCTACTGCCAGCTGTCCGAGCATCGCCTGCTTCTCTTTCTGCTCTTTTCTCTGAGGTCTGATCAGGAAGAAATAGAAGAAACCGACAATGACTGCCATATACAGGATTGTGAATATGGGGGTGGATGCCGCGGTCAACATGAAACCATTCATAATTATGTACCTCCAATCGCGCTGTTTCAGCGCCTCTAAATCATTTGAAACCTATCATACAACAACCGTCAATGGTTCGTCAATCTCCGTTTCCTTCCAGCTGCTCCAGCATTTTCTTCCGAAAAGCGGCGAAGGTTCCGGTATCGATCGCCTCGCGGATCTGCGTCATCAGATTGTTGTAAAAATAGAGATTGTGCATGACGCACATCCTCAGTCCCAGGGTTTCCTGCGCCTTCACAAGGTGCCGGATATATCCTCTGGAGTAACCGGCTCTGCAGACCGGACAGCCGCAGCCCTCTTCGATGGGCCTTGGATCGAGCGCATATTTGGCGTTGTTGATCCTGACGGTTCCTTTATTTGTGTAAAGGTTCCCGTGCCGTCCGTTTCTGCTGGGATAGACGCAGTCGAAGAAATCGATCCCTCTGGCCACGCCCTCGATAATATTCTGCGGAGTGCCCACGCCCATCAGATAAGTGGGCTTGTTTCTGGGCAGGTGCGGGACGACCGCGTCCAGAATCTCATACATCTCGGCGTGGGTCTCTCCCACGGCCAGGCCGCCGACGGCGTAGCCGTCCAGGTCCATTTCCGAGATCTGCTTCGCGTGGTCGATCCGGATATCGGGATAGACGGCGCCCTGGTTGATGCCGAACAGAAGCTGGTCCTTGTTGATCGTCTCCTCCAGGCTGTTCAGACGCGCCATCTCTTTTTTGCACCGGTCCAGCCACCTGGTGGTGCGCGCCACGGACTTCTCTACATAATCTCTCTCCGCGTGGCTGGGTGGGCATTCGTCGAAGGCCATGGCGATGGTGGATGCCAGATGGGACTGGATCCGCATGCTCTCCTCGGGTCCCATAAAGATCCTCGCTCCGTCGATATGGGAGTGGAACGTGACGCCCTCTTCCTTGATCTTGCGAAGGTCGGCCAGCGAGAAGACCTGGAAGCCGCCCGAATCCGTGAGGATGGGCTTGTCCCAGCGCATGAAGCGGTGGAGGCCGCCGAGTTTGTAAACGGTCTCATCCCCCGGCCTTACGTGAAGGTGATAGGTGTTGCAGAGCGCCACCTGCGTGTCGATGCTCCGCAGGTCGTTCGCGGACAGGCCGCCCTTGATGGCAGCCGCCGTCGCGACGTTCATGAAGACGGGCGTCTCGATCGTCCCGTGTACGGTCTCCATGCGGGCACGCTTGGCCATCCCTTCCTGTTTGATGATCTCATATTTCATTTTTGCCATAGTATTACTGCTTTCTTGTGTTGTAAAAGTCCCTGATGACGTCGGCGCGGCTGGTCATATTTGCCAGCATCGCATCCAAAACAGTGAGCGCGCACATGCACTCCACGACGACGACCGCTCTCGGGACCACCACGGGGTCATGTCTTCCTTTGATGAGAAGGGTCCTGTCGCGGCCGCTCTCATCCACGGTCTCCTGTTCCCGGAAGATCGACGGAGTGGGTTTGACATGGACTCTGCAAAGGATCGGAGATCCGTCGGAAATGCCGCCCAGGATCCCGCCCGCGTGATTGGTGCGCTTGGAGACCGTGTCCCCGTCCATGTAGAAGGCGTCATTGTTGGAAGAGCCGGTTGCCTTGGCCGCCTCTGTGCCGTCTCCGATTTCGACCGCTTTGACAGCGCCTATGGACATGAGCGCCTGGGCGATCCTGGCGTCCAGTTTGTCAAAGACCGGGTCGCCGATTCCGGCGGGAACGCCGGTGATCCGGCACTCGATCACGCCGCCGGCGGAGTCTTTCTGCGCCATGCAGTTTTCAAGGTACTCCATAGCCTCCCGGTCCGCGGCCGCGTCGGGCATACAAGTGCTCGTCTGTGTGATCAGAGCGGCGTCAAAGCGGGATTCATCGATGGAGACCGGACCGATCGCCTTTGTATAGGCGCATAAGCTCACGCCCAGTTCCTCGAGAAACTTGGCGGCAATAGCTCCGGCCGCCACACGGCCGGCCGTCTCCCGCGCGCTTGAGCGCCCGCCGCCGCGATAATCGCGAAAGCCGTATTTGCTGTAATACGTGTAATCCGCGTGCCCGGGCCGGAAGCAGTCCTTGAGATTGCCGTAGTCCCGGGACCTCTGCGAGGTGTTCCGAATCAGAAGGGAAATGGGCGTTCCCGTTGTTCTTCCCTCGAATACGCCGGAGAGGATCTCGACTTCATCGGCTTCTTTCCGGGGCGTTGCGATAGCAGTCTGCCCCGGCTTTCTCCGGTCGAGATATTTCTGGATGTCGCCTTGCGACAGCTCCATTCCGGCCGGGAAACCGTCGAGAACGGCGCCGATCCCGGCGCCGTGAGACTCGCCCCAGGTCGTGAGGCGCAGTATGGAACCAAATTCAGAGCCAGCTGCCATTTGTCAGTTCTCCTATTTACTGATTTAACTGATTATCAGATATCAAACAAAACTCAGTGACAGGTTTCGCCCTGCCACTGAGAAACTTTGCTGTAGCCTTTTTTTATTTATTCAGTTCATTCAGCCGATCTGATCTCCCTGCAGTTTGTGGAAGATAATGCAGTTGGGCTTGTCGATCTTGATCTCCTTGCCGTGCATGACCAGCAGTCCCTTGTCCAGATCGACGCTGAAGAATGTCATGGTATTGGACTCGTGGTTGAGAGAGACCAGGTGCCGGTTGTCCGGGAAGAGAGCCGCGTCCTTGGGGTACTCGCCGCTGATCGGCAGGCAGAGGACCTTGTAGAGATATCCGTTGTCGGGATCGATCCGGAAAATGACCACCGAATTGTCGCCCGCGTTGGAACTGACCAGATATTTGAAATCCGAAGAGAAGTTCAGCGCGCTGGCGGCAGATCCCGTCGCGTGATAGTTGTTGAGGGTCGAAACCGTCTGGATCTTCTCGAAATCCGGGGCGCCGTCCACTTCATGGTAGAAATAGACGTCGATAATATTCTTGAGCTCGTGGACGACATAAAGGAAATGGCCGTCCTTGGAGAACTTGAGATGCCTGGGAGCGGATTCCAGCTCGGAGTGAAGGATCGCGCACTGCTTGATGTGGCCGTTCTTCCTGTTCAGTGTATATACATTGACATGATCCATCCCGAGATCAGCGGCCAGGAGGAAGCGGTTGTCCCTCGTCATCTTCACGCACTGCACGTGAGGCCGGAAATTGCGCTCCGCGATACTTCCCAGTCCCTTGAGGAAGAGCTCGTCACAGATTTCTCCCACCGAGCCGTCTTCACCGAGCCTGAGCACAGTGATCTTTCCGTCGTGATAGCCTGAAACAAAGAGAAACTCGTCCGCATAGTCGGTGGAGAGGTAGGACCCTCTCATGCCGTTGATCGAAGCGAGGTTGATCTGTTCGAGATTCCCGCCCTTGACGATCTTGTAGGCTTCAATGCCGAAATCAGTGATCGAGTAAAGGTATTTGCGGTTATGGGAAATCGTCACATAGGAGGAGTTTGAGATCTCGATCTGATTCTTCTCGATCAGATAACCGTTCTCCATATCCACATCATAGATTCTGATCCCATATTTCTGGCCTCTTCCTCTCGTGTAGGAAGAGACGTAAGCGACAAACTTTGCGCCTTTTTCATACTCGTAACCGGTCTTTTGGTTAGCGGCTGTATCCTTTATAACAGTTTCCTGTGCCATATTGCACCCTCCTGTTCACTGCGGCATACCTGCCTGCGATTAGTGCCCAAATATAGTGTTAGAATACCATAAAGAGGGCAAAATTTAAACTGTTACATTCATTTAAGAAAAGATCAGTCCTCCTGTGCCACCGGTTCCTTGGGGATAAAGGTGCGGTTGTCACGGCCCAGCCTGAGCGCGGAAGCTTCCTTTACGGCCTCGGCGCAGAACTGAAGCTGGGAATTGATCAGTTCCTTTCCTCTTCTGTCCACGCGGTCATAAGTGCCGTCGCTTCTGAGAATGTGGGCCTTCACCGTGTCCTCGAGTTCAAGCTGCAGGATGTGGAGCGCTTTCGCCCGGATCGCGCTGTCTTCGAGGGGGAACATGATCTCCACGCGACGGTCGAGATTTCTGGGCATCCAGTCCGCGCTGGCCGCGTAAACTTCCGGCGAACCGCCGTTTTCAAAATAGAAGATCCGGCTATGCTCCAGGAAATTGCCGACGATCGAGCGCACCGTGATATTTTCGCTCACGCCGGGGATCCCGGGCCGGATGCAGCAGATGCCTCTTACGATCAGCTCGATCTCCACGCCTGCCGCGCTGGCTTTATAGAGAGCTTCCATCACGTCGGGATCGCACAGCGAGTTCATCTTGGCGATGATATGGGCCGTCTCCCCGTTCTGCGCGTGCCTCTGCTCGCGGCCGATCAGGTTGATGAACCGGTCTTTGAGCCAGAGCGGCGCCAGAGAGAGCTTGTTCCAGAACCTGGGCTCCGAGTAGCCGGACAGCATATTGAAGACCGCCGTGGCGTCCTCGCCGATCGGGTCGCTGCAGGTCATAAGTCCGACGTCCGTGTACAGCTTCGCCGTGGAATCGTTGTAGTTGCCGGTTCCCAGATGCACATAGCGGCGGATGCCGTCTTCTTCTCTTCGGACGACCAGCGTGATCTTGCTGTGTGTCTTGAGGTTCTGCAGGCCGTAGATGACATGACAGCCTGCCTTTTCAAGCTGCTTGGCCCACTCGATGTTGTTCTCTTCGTCAAAACGGGCCTTGAGTTCCACCAGCACGGTGACCTGCTTGCCGTTTTCCGCCGCACGGGCCAGTGCCGCGACGATCGGGGAATGTCCGCTCACGCGGTAGAGGGTCTGCTTGATCGCCAGGACGCTGGGATCGTCGGCCGCGTCGGACACAAATTTTACCACCGGGTCAAAAGTCTGATAGGGATGGTGCATAAAGACATCACCCTTGCGGATCTGCTCGAAAAGATCGCAGCCGGCGGGAAACTCGGGAACAGCCTGAGGCGCCGCGTAGCTGTGCTCGCGCAGCTCGTCATGTCCTTCGATGCCGTAGGCCTTCATCAGGTAGGTGAGATCGAGAGGCCCGTCCACCTCGTAGACGTAGTCCTTGCCGAGGGACAGCTCTTCCATAAGAAGGTGCAGGAGCTGCTCGTCGACGCCCTTTTCCACCTCCAGGCGGATCGCGTCGCCTCTCTGCCGCTTCTTGAGCTGCTTCTGGATCTCTTTGAGAAGGTCTTCCGCCTCGTCTTCCGCGATCTCAAGATCCGCGCTTCTCATGATTCTGTAAGGACCGGCGCACTTGATCTCATAGTTCACGAACAGCATGGGCAGGAACCTGCGAATGATATCCTCCAGGAGAACCAGCCTCGCTGGCTCGCCTTCGAGCCTGGGAAGAACAAGGATCCTGGGAAGGACGCCGGGGACCTGAACCGTGGCAAACTCATATTTTGCCTTAGAGTTTTTGCCGGCTTTCTTCGATTTTTTGCCCGTTCCCAGAATGCCGGGAGCGGCGCTCTCCTTTCTGGTCAGAAGGGCTCCGATGTTGAGGCTCTTGTTGCGGATCAGCGGGAAAGGACGGGAGCTGTCCACAGCCATTGGGGTGAGAACAGGGAAGACATTGCTTATAAAGTAGTCCTCTACAAATCTCTGGTCGGCTTTGCTCAGTTCATCGAGGTCGCGCACCATGCAGATCTTCTGCTCCTCCAGAGCAGGAAGGAGCTGCCTGTTCAGCGTCCAGTACTGCTGCTGCATAAATGTATGGGTCGCCTCTAAAACGGCGGAGAGCTGCTCGGACGCCGTCATCCCGGCTATGTCCTTTTTCTTATAGCCGGCCTGCACCATGTCCCGGAGCGACGCCACTCTCACCATGAAGAATTCGTCGAGGTTTGAGGCGGTAATGCTCAGGAACTTGAGCCTTTCGAGCAGAGGGTTCTCTTTGTTGCGGGCTTCGCTCAGGCACCTTCTGTCGAATTCGATCCAGCTGAGCTCTCTGTTTATGTAATACTGAGGATTTTTGAAATCAATAATCTCTGTCGCCATATATCTCTCCCTCCCTCCGATCAGAATTCACGCTGCCGGATCACCGGCTTTACACTGAAAACATCTTCAAAAAAGCGAGCCCTGTTGTCGAACAGTCCCTTTTCCAGTGTGATATCCTTCTTTGTGCTGACAATGATCTGCAGTTCTCCTTCCCGGAGCCGGATCTTGATGTCCGTAAACTTCTTCTTGTGCGAGCGGTCAAGGCCGTTGGCGAGGCGCAGGATTGCCGTCAGTCTGGTGACGGTCAGGTAGTCCTCCATGCTGAGTCTTCCACGCATGCCGCTGTCCTCGTAGTAATCGTACTGCCGGTGGTTGTAGCGAACGACGTTGGCCACGATTTCCCGCTCCCTGGCGGAAAGGCCGATGATCTCCGTGGACATGATGATGTTGTAGGAGCAGTCCGAGAGGTTCTGCATGCTGATATACTTGCCGCAGTCGTGCAGCAGCGCGCACAGCCGCAAAAGGAGCCTTTCTCTGCTTCCCATCCCGTGGACGCGCTTCATGCTGTCAAAGATCTTAAGGGCGATGAGATCCAGCGTCCTGGCGCGGTCCTCGCTTCCCTTGTAGCGCTTGGACGTCTGCAGCGCGCAGGTGAGGATGTCCTGCTCAAAATCGTGCTCCGGCTTTATGTATTTTCTGGACAGTGCGTAGTCATATACCATGCCGTCGCAGAGGGTCACGCCCGGAACCCAGATCATATCGGCCTTCATGGTCTTGGCGATGCACCGGGTGATGATCGAGCTGATCTTGAGCAGCGGAATCTTCTCGTCGGAGATCCCGAGCCTTGAAGAGAGCGCGAAGGCGTTGTTCTCCCGCAGTCCGTCTATGAAAGCCGTGAGCGCGTCCGTGTCAAAAAATTCCGCCTGCCCCATATCTCCGGGGATCACCCGGCCGGCGCCGCCGAAGTTTGCCGCGTCGCGGGACGCGTCCGCCAGATAGTCGTCTATGACTACGATCTGCTTGATATCGCGGTCCTTCAGGTACAGCTTCTTAAAGACATTCAGCTGCGTGTTGACCAGTTCCTCGATCAGGGTCTCATTCTGCACGGACCTCGCGCCGACTCTCTCCAGCTGGTCCCTTACGCGCAGCACGCCGATCCGCAGGTTCTGCGTGGCGCTGAGTTTGTCCTTCTCGAACAGGGAGATCTGAATGCTTCCTCCGCCTATATCGACGATGGCGGTGGACTGCTCCAGAAAACGGCTGAACACTTCGCCCCTGGAAGCGACGGACTTGTAGTCCAGGAACCGCTGCTCGGTATTGTCGAGAATCTCGATGCGGATCCCCGTCTCCTGCTCAAGCTGCGACAGGACCATGCTGGAATTCTTCATTTCGCGGAAGGCGCTGGTGCCGTAAGCCTTGTAAGCCTCCACCTGGTAATTCTTCATGATCGCCGCGGATTCGGACAGAATTCTCTTCAGCTCCGCCATATGGACCCTGGAGACCCTGCCGCTGTGATATGTGTCGGTTCCCAGGTCGATCATATGACGGATGTTGTCGATCTGTCTGATCCCGTTTTTCCTGGACAGCTCGAAGATCTTCATTTCATAGACGTAGCTGCCGACATCTATGGCGCCGAACAGATGCACTGCCATGGTTTTGCTTTCCCCTCTCAGAAAATAATGTTTAACTATTTTGCCGCTGCACAACTGTCAAAACAGCGACCGGAATCCCTTCTTGCGGACCCCCCTTTAATAATATCAGACAGTCTCGTTCATCTTCAACAATTTAGCGGCCTGATCTGCCGCGATCAGGCTGTCAATGATCTCATCGAGATCCCCGTTCATCACCGCGTCGATCTTATAGAGGGTCAGCTTGATCCTGTGGTCCGTGACGCGCCCCTGCGGGAAATTATAGGTCCGGATCTTCTCGGAGCGGTCTCCCGTGCCAACCTGGCTTCTCCGCAGGTCCGCCTCCTCGTCGTGCCTCTTCTGCATCTCAAGGTCGTACAATTTGGACCGCAAAAGAGCCCAGGCCTTAGCTTTGTTCTGGATCTGGGACTTCTCCGTCTGGCTGTAGATGACGATTCCGGTCGGATAGTGAGTCAGTCTCACCGCGGAGTCGGTCGTGTTGACGCACTGGCCGCCGTTGCCGGAGGCCCTCATGACGTCGATTCGGACGTCCTTGTCCGGGATGTCGATGACGATGTCGTCGTCCACTTCCGGGATGACCGCCACCGTTATGGTCGATGTGTGGATCCTGCCGCCGGATTCCGTCGCGGGCACGCGCTGGACCCTGTGGACGCCGCTCTCATATTTCATCCGGGAGTAAGCGCCCTGGCCGCGGATCATGAAACTGACGGATTTCATACCGCCGATCCCGATCTCCTCAAAATCCAGTATTTCCGTTCTCCAGCCCCGGTTCTCCGCGTAGTGCACATACATCCTGTAAACTTCCGCGGCAAACAGGGCGGCCTCGTCTCCGCCTGCGCCGGCGCGGATCTCCACGATGACGTTTTTCTCATCATTGGGATCCTTGGGAAGAAGGAGGATCCTGATCTCATCTTCAAGTTCCGCGATCTTTTTTTTGGCCTCTGCCAGCTCTTCTTTGGCCAGATCCCGCATCTCCTCGTCGCTCTCTTCCTCCAGGATCATGAGGGAGTCGTCAGCCGCTTCCTTGCATTTGCGGTATTCGCTGTACGCTTCCACAAGAGGCGTCAGGTCGCTCTGCTCTTTCATGAGCTTTCGGAACCTGTCCTGGTTGGAGGCAATATCGGGGCTTGCCAGCTCCCGCTGAATATCTTCATAGCGCAGCATTACGCTGTCGAGTTTGTCAAACATAAAATTCCGATCTCCATTTATATGCACGCGTGTGCATGATTAAGGCTCGCAGCGCGAGCCGCCGCGCCGCGTGTGCATCACTGCCGTATGCTTTTGATTCCGCACACAATGCGGTCATTTCCGCCGTAATCCTTTATCGTCCTTACGTCGTAGTAGCCGGCGTCCCTCATGAGAGCCGCGACGGCCTCGGCCTGGTCATAGCCGATCTCCAGAAACAGATAGCCGCCGGTCACCAGATGGCGCACCGCTTCCGGAATGATCCTTCTGTAAAAAGAGAGACCGTCTTCTCCCCCATCCAGCGCTATCATGGGTTCATGGTCCCTCACTTCCGGCGCGAGGTGCTCTATGGTCTCCGTCTTTATATAAGGCGGGTTGGAGACAATAATATCGAACCTCTCATTCTCTCCTACAGGCGCAAAGAGATCGCCGCACCGAAGGTCAACCCTGTCCGTGAGTCCCAGGCGCTCCGCATTCCTTTTAGCCATAGCGAGAGCTCTCTCCGAGAGGTCGGTTCCCACGCCCGTGGTCCCGTTTGAGTACTTTATAAGACTGAGCAGGATACAGCCGCTGCCGGTGCACAGATCCAGGATCCGGTCCGAGTCGTGCAGATCCTTCATGATCTCCTCTATCAGATTCTCCGTGTCCTGCTCGGGGATCAGAACATCCGGGCTGACTTCGAAAGAAAGTCCCATAAAATCCCATTCTCCCAGGATATAGGCGAGAGGCTCCCGGTTTTTCCTTCGCGCCACGTACTCTCTGAAGAGCGCGGCTTCCTGCGCGGAGACAGGGCGCTCTCCGTCCAGAATAAGTGTCTGGAGGTTTGTTCCGCACACATACTCAAGAAGGAGCCGCGTGTCCAGCTGCGCCTCCCTCTCCTCATTAAGTACCGGCGTAAGGGTCTGTACGCCTTCCCGGTATAACTCCTTATACACGGCTGCAGCCGCTTCTTCTCTGCTGTTCAAACTGCCTCCTGATTGTACCGATTGTACTACCTTGCCGTCGATTTATGTAAGGCTCCCACGGCGGGCCGCCGTCATCGGTTCATTGCCGCCGCAGTGTTTTTGCATTCTGCGTTATCTGAACAGGATTCTGCAGCCTGCTCAGCCGCGCCGAATTCATCTGAGAGATACTTCTTCCAGTCGAATACCGCTTCCACGGAAGCGATTCCCACCCGGATCATATCGTCGTCCGGCTCCTTGGTCGTCATAAGCTGCATCCACAGGCCGGGTTTCGAGATCAGCTGGATCAGCGGATTATTGCTGCTTCCCGCCAGGCGGATGATCTCATAGGATACGCCGGAGATCACCGGAATGAGCAGGATCCGCAGCACGACGCGCATGACGTGGCTGTCCGTCCGGATGAAAAAGAACAGAATAATGCTCACCAGCATGACAAACATCGTAAAGCTGCTTCCGCAGCGCTTGTGCAGGCGGGTGCTCTTTCTGGCGTTCTCCACGGTGAGAGGTAGCCCGCTCTCCAGGCAGTTGATGCACTTGTGCTCCGCGCCGTGGTACTGGTAGAGCCTTCGGATATCCTTCATGGCGGAGATCGCGGTGATATAGATCAGAAAGATAGAAAGGCGAAGAACTCCCTCAATAAGGACAAGGATCCCCGGATTGCCGATCCTGCTGCTCACAAAATTGGCGATCGCATAAGGCAGAAGGATAAAAAGTCCGACTGCGATGACCATGGATGCGATAAGGATCAGCGTCGTGATCAGCTTCTCTTTGGGGGAATCCGGATCCGTCGTGTCCTCGGGATCGTACATGGAGGCGGAGTAATCCGTCACGCGAAGGCCAAGGACCAGCGAGTCGACGAGAACGAAGAAGCCGCGCACAACGGGAATGCTGCGCACCGGCAGATTCGAAAAGATACCGTCATACGTATCTTTTTTGATAACGATCTCGCCGTTCTCTTTGCGGACCGCGACAGCGTAGTTCCTGCCGTTCTTCATCATGACGCCTTCAAGGACCGCCTGGCCGCCGATCCCGCTGCAGTGCTGCTGCGGGCTGATAGTTTTACTCAATGCTCTTCCTTTCCGCACGAGTGTGCTTCTAACGTAAAAAACAAGGCAGAGCACTCTCTGCCTTGTTTTCGTTTTTTCACTGCGATCGTCTTACTTGTTGTAGCCGTACTTCTTATTGAACTTATCGATACGTCCCTTAGCAGCGGCAGTCTTCTGTGTGCCGGTGTAGAAAGAGTGGCACTTGGAGCAGACTTCGACGTGGATCTCAGGCTTTGTGGATCCGGTTACGAATGTGTTGCCGCAGTTGCAGGTCACAGTTGCCTGATAATACTTGGGCTGAATAGAAGCTTTCATGATTTTCCTCCTTACCTGAGCACCCGGGCCATAGGCCACCGGAGTAACGGTGCTCTGTATGATTTTTTTTGCTTTCTTTATTTGCCGTACTGAAAACAGCATTCAAATTATAGCATGGCAGAAAACTATATGCAACCTAAATCCTAAATTTTGTTTCATATAGCCTTTTCCCCCAGACTACAAACACAGCTGCGGCTCCCAGCGCAAAAAATATGATCCACATGGGACTTCGCAGCACCTCTCCCCACCCCGCTCTTCCGGCGGCCAAAATAGCGAGATTGCAGGTGCAGTGAAGGAGAAACGGGACTTCGAAGCGCCTTGTGAGTTCATAGGCCAGCCCGAACACAATTCCCATGATCGACGCGTAGATTCCCTGGAGGAAGTTGCCGTGCGCGAAGCCGAACAAAAGCGAGGAAATCAGGGCGGCTTCTATGGGAGAAAAGCCTCTGCGCAGCCGGTGATACATGATCCCCCGGAAGACCAGCTCTTCCGTAAAAGGAGAAAGAATCCCGTAGACGGCCGCCGCCAGCGCCGCCGAAGCCGGGTCCGTGTAGACGGCCGCATTTCCATTCGAGAGCAGGATGTTGAGAAGAGCCGACAGGCAGATGGTGCCAAGCGGCAGGGAAGCGAGCAGCACACCAGCGTCCCTTCTCTTCGCGATCCAGGCATTTTCGCTTCTGGCCCTGGCGATCATGACTTCCCTTCGCCCTTCCGAGAGGACCGGGACGACCGCTCCCGCGCAGGAGATCCCGAGGATGATCAGATCCGCAGTGCCGCTGAAAGCCTCATAAAAGAAAGCCATGTCGGCGTTCGATGACAGCAGCACGGACTCAAGGACTCGGTATAGGATGGCTCTGATCGTAATAAAGAGCACCAGATAGACAAGGGATGGCCTCACGGCGTACCATCCGATCTCAACTTTCTCTCGCTTCATGGCAAAGTAGTTCTCCCCGCATCAGTGAGCGGACCGGCAAACAAACAGCCCGGCGAATACTCTCGCCGGGCTGTTCCTAATCAGTATTGACAGCTGTCAGTCACGGATCAGCGAAGCATAGCGCCGCCGATGACCATCATCTGAACTTCACTGGTTCCTTCGTAGATCTCAGTGATCTTGGCATCTCTCATCATGCGCTCGATGGGATACTCGCGAGTGTAGCCGTAGCCGCCGAACAGCTGCAGGCATCTGCGTGTTACGTCGGAAGCGTTGGCAGCTGCAACGAGCTTAGCCTCTGCTGCGAGCTGTGTATAAGGCTTGCCTTCGTCGACAGCGTTCGCTGCGCGGTAAACCAGCATCTTGGCAGCCTCGGTGTTGGCCTTCATCTTAGCAAGCTCGAACTGTGTGTTCTGGAACTTGGCGATCGGACGGCCAAACTGTACTCTCTGCTTTACGTACTCAACGGTTACGTCGAGAGCGCCTTCTGCAATACCCAGAGCCTGAGCAGCGATACCGATACGGCCGCCGTCCAGAGTCATCATAGCTACCTTGAAGCCCTTGTTGACTTCGCCCAGGAGATTTTCCTTCGGAACCTTGACGTTCTCAAATACGAGCTCGCAGGTGCTGGATCCGCGGATACCCATCTTCTTCTCGTGGGAGCCGATGCTGAATCCTTCCATTCCCTTTTCCATGATCAGAGCGGTGATACCCTTGTTGCCCAGGGACTTGTCTGTCATACCGAAAACGATGAAGATGTCTGCATAACCTGCGTTTGTGATGAAGATCTTGGAGCCGTTTACCAGATAGTAGTCGCCCTTGTCTTCGAAAACTGTCTTCTGGCCTGCTGCGTCAGTACCTGCGTTGGGCTCGGTCAGACCGAAAGCGCCGAGTTTCTCGCCGCTCAGAAGCTGGGGAAGATACTTCGCCTTCTGCTCTTCGGTACCGAACTTGTAGATCGGCCAGGAGCAAAGGGATGTGTGAGCGGAAATGCCGACAGCTGTGGAAGCGCAAACCTTGGACACTTCCTCGATGCACTGTGCATAGGAGAGCTCGTCCAGTCCTGCTCCGCCGTATTCCTCGGGGAAAGGAATACCCATGAGGCCCATCTCTGAAGCCTGCTTGAAGGACTCTACGGGGAATTTCTCCTCCTCGTCGATCTCAGCAGCGATGGGAGCGCAGACTCCTGTAGCGAAATCGCGATACAGGGCGATCATCTCTTCATGAATTTCGTCGTTAAAAAAGTTCATTGCAACCTCCTTTGATATTAGCTAGTAATAGCATTTAGATAAAAAGTATAAATTTATAACTCTTATCCGTAATATTATATCATTCCGGCTATTCATTTTCTACAAAAAATGCCACATTCTTCGCTTTATTTATATGGAATTGCGAAAAATTGCTATTTTGTTCACAAACTTATTGTTTCCCGAAGGGATACGGAGTAGATCAGTTTTTCCCTCACTTTTTTGCCGGTGATCTGCTCCAGTGCCCGCTCGTAGAGATCCAGCTGAATCTGATAGCGGTCCCGAAGCTCCTGCGCCTCTTCCACCCGGTCCGTCTTATAATCCACAAGGATCAGCTGTCCGTCCTCTTCGAAATAGGCGTCGATGATACCCTGGATCAGCATGATCTCTTCATGGGGAAAGGCGGGATTTACGGCGTCCGCCTCGATCCCGAGCACGAAGGGCTGCTCTCGGAAAAGCTGCGCGCGCCCCGACGCGGCTGCCATTCTGGCTGCCAGGCCGCTCCGCAAAAAGGCGAGGATCCCTGCGGCCGGAAGGTCCCGCGCATAGGTCTGCGGAATGCGCCCCGACGCGGCCAGCTCCTCTCTCCAGGCGTTAAAAGCGCCTTCGGAGACGGACGCGGGCTCAGGGTATCTTCCGTAGTCGAAGAGCTCGAGCAGCCTGTGGACAGCCGTGCCGTACTCCGTGCCCGTAAAGGCGCTCTTTCCGGCCCCTCTCCCGCCTTCTTCGGAAGGCGAAGTCCGCGCGGACTCCCCGGCAGCTTCTCCCCCGCCGCTTTTGAATTTTAATTCCGAGGCGAAAGACGCAATGACCGGAGCGGGCTTGTTCTCCGGAAACAGATCGTAGACGGAGTCGCCCTCCTCCGCCTCAAGGGAAGCCATCTTGAGGTCTGACACAGAGGTCTTGGTGTAGAGCCCTTTGAGGTTTTCGTGTGCATATCTTCTTGAATAGATCGTCTCGAGCCGGCGCGCGAGCTCGGGATCCGGGAGCGGCGCTCCGCCGATCTCTCCCGCGCTGTCGATTTCCTGCCGCCGCAGTCCGTACCCTGTCTGCTGCTCCGCCTCCTGCCAGATCAGGTCCCCACTCGGGATCATGGTGATCCTGAAGTGTTCGGGGTGCTCCGCCGACGCGGCCGCGCACCAGAGCAGTTCCAGAAAGCTCTCGGAATCGGACAGGAGCGGGATCGGGAGCTTTTCTCCCGGTTTCATACTGACGGGGATCTTCTTCTCCCAGTCAGAGGCTTTGGAAGGTTTGCCGAGGTATCCGGTGAGGATGAGCTTTTCCTTGGCGCGTGTCATGGCCACGTACAGGACCCTGAGCTCCTCGCCCAGACTCTCCCTGCGGATCTTGTCGGCGACCGCTTCCTTGCGCACCGTACTGTATTTGGACCGCGTCTCGCCCTTCCAGCAGTCCATGCCGATGCCCCAGTCATTGTCGCAGATCAGACTCCCCTTGGTGTCGTGGAACTTGAAGCTGTGCTGCTTGGCTGTACCTGCCACGATGCAGACCGGGAACTCAAGTCCCTTGCTCTTGTGGATGCTCATGATCCTGACGACGTCCGCGTTCTCATCGAGTATGTTGGCCTCTCCGTAATCCACTTCCCTGTGGTGGACCTGGTCGATATAGCGCACGAAATCGAAGAGCCCGCGAAGGCCCATGGAATCGAAGGAGGCCGCCTGGGCCAGAAGAAGCTGCAGATTCGCCGTTCTCTGCTCTCCGCCGGGCAGCGCCCTGCAGTACTCCTCGTATCCTGTCTGCGTGACAAGCTCCGTGAGGAGCTCTCTGATCCGAAGATAGCTCACTTTTTCTCTCCACGCGCCCAGAAAAGCGAGAAAAGCGCCGCATTTTTCTCCCAGAAGGTTGATACCGTCCTGCGGGTCCTGCGCGGCTCTGAGATTCACTGCCGTGAAGAGGTCCGCATCAGTCCCTTTTCCGGCCAGGCAGATCTGCGCGATCTCCTCTTCGCTGAAATTTCCCCAGTATCCCCGCAGAACGCCGTAGAGGGGAATGTCCTGCTTGGGATTATCCAGTACGCGCACCATATCCAGCACGCTCTGAATCTCAGTCGCCGAAAAATACCCGGTCTTGGATTCGATGTAATAGGGAACGCCCTGTCGCTCGAAGACGTCCCGGAACTCTTCATTCCATCCGGAGCCGCTCCGCAAAAGTACGACGATATCGCCGTAACGGCACGGACGCATTTCATTGTCATCCCCTCTTACGGGAAGATGCCCGACCAGCTCTTTGATCTTAGACGAGACGGCCAGCGCCTCCTTCTGCCGGTCGCTGAGCTGTGCGATCTCTTCCGGGACCTCTTCTTCCTCATCTTTTCCGGGGCCGGTGACCAGGAGCAGTTCTGTCTTGTAAGTCTCCGGGTCCGGGCTGTCCGGGTAGCTCGCACCGGTCTTGAGTGAAACCTCCGGCGTGTACTCGACGCCGCCGATCTCTTTTCGCATAATGCGGAAGAAGACCTCGTTGACGCTGTCGAGGACCTCGGCGCGGCTTCGGAAGTTGCTGTCCAGGTCAATTCGCTCTCTTTCATTATCCAGCTTGCGGTAGGACCCCAGCTTGTCCATGAAGATCTCCGGCCTCGCCAGTCGGAATTTGTAAATGGACTGCTTGACGTCTCCCACCATGAACCTGTTATAGACGCCCTCGTCCTCGGTGGAGATCATGCGCAGCAGAAGTTCCTGCACGTCGTTGCTGTCCTGGTATTCATCGATCAGGATCTCGTCAAAATACTGCCGGTAAGCAAATGCGGCTCTGCGGGGCCGGTAGACGCCGTCTTCCCCTTTTTCCGTCAGGAGCTCAAGCGCAAGGTGCTCGAGGTCGACAAAATCGATGACGTTTTTCTCTCTTTTGACTGCGGCAAAATATTCAAGAAAGCGGCGGGCCAGGTCAGAGAGCGCCTGCGCGGGCGCGTCCATCTCTCTCATGGTGGAAAGAATCTTCTCGTCGTCCTCTCCGGCGTACTTTTTGCAGAGCTTCTCCACGGTATCCCTGGCGCTCTTTCTGAGAGACATGGCAATATCCTTTTTGGCCGGATCCACTTCCGGATTTTTCTTTGGATAGAACCGGGGAAGGGAGGAAGACTCCGCGGAAAGAATCTCAAGGCTCCTCTTCCACAGATCTTCCGCCTCCTGCGGGGAAAGGCGTCCCGCCTCCTCTGCGGAGGGCACGTCGCCGAGAGCGCTGACCGCGCGGAGATCTTCAAGGATGACCGGAATATAGAGGGCGGGACCGTCCGGCTCCGAGCAGAAGTCCAGAAGCCTCTCATACTGCCGCTTCAGGTCCGCGATCTTCTCCGCGGCCGTGAGAATGATGAACTGCATCCAGACGCTGCCGTACAGCTCTTCTCTGTTCTCCACGTGGTAATCCCGGGCCCTGTCCCTGAGCCATTCATCCGGATCGGGGTGGCTCACGGCCTGCCTGTACAGTGTCTCCAGGATCTCTTCCAGCTCCTTGTCGCCGGCGTTCCGGCAGAAATAGTCGGCGCAGATTTTCAGAGAGGGATCGCCCGAGGCATAGCCCTCTTCCAGAAAATCTTCCATCGCGTCCTTCCGCATAAGATCGGCCTCGGTCTGGTCCATCTGACGAAAGCCCGGGTCCATGTCGATCTCGCTGAAATTGTTCCGCAGAAGAAAGGTAAAGAAACTGTCCATGGTTGTGATCTGCGCATTATGAAGAAGCGTCTCCTGCCTCTGCAGGTGGACGTTTTCGGGATCCTCTTCCATCCTTCTTGCGATCGCCGCGCCGATCCGCTCGCGCATCTGGGCCGCCGCCGCTTTCGTGAACGTGACCACCAGGAGACGGTCGATGTTCATCGGGTCCTCTCCTTCGCTGATCATTCGGACGATCCTCTCGACAAGCACTGCCGTCTTGCCGCTCCCGGCCGCCGCCGAGACCAGAATATTATGTTTTCTCGCCTGCAGAACCCTGGTCTGCTGTTCGGTAAACTCTATTGCCATAACGGTATCCTTTTAACTTCCGGTGTCTTTCTTAATCCTTACGGTACTTATAGCCGTCCACCTGCGGATCGAACCCGCACACGCCCTTGTAGGGACAATAGTCGCAGGCGGTCTTGTCATTCCAAATGGCCGGAGCCGCCTCCGCGTCGCCGTCCAGGATCTGCTCGGCCAGCATGCAGACGACCTTGGTGACCTCCTGCCTGAGCTCCTCGAACTCCCCTTGGGAATAGACGTGGGAGGCGGCGGCCAGGTCGCGGTTCTTCTTGAGCGTGACAGGAATGACGTCGCTCTTTCCGCTTATGGTACTGTCCAGCCGCAGGTAGGATTCGGGATCCGAATTGACCAGTCCGGTCGGCCGCAGCGCCGCCCGGATCTGCGACAGGGCATCTTCCGCCTCATCCGCATCCGGATCGCCTCCTTCTATTACCGGGTCCGTGATCCGGTAATACAGCATAGCCGAAGGGACGATGCGGGTGCCCGGATATCTTGCCGCCAGATTTTCCAGGACCGCGCTCATGTACATGAGAAGCTGCAGCTGGATTCCCCTCTTCATGAGGTTCTCGTCCAGGTCGTTGGACCCCGATTTGTAGTCCAATATTTTGACAAAAATGCTGCCGTCCTCGCGGCACAGGTCCAGGCGGTCGATCCTGCCGACCAGTTTCAGCCACCTGCCTCCGCTAAGGGGAAACGTGATGGAATCCGCTTCTCCGTCCGGCCCGAAGGAGAACTCATAGGCCTCCGGGCTGAAAGTCCCTTTCCGGAGCTGATACTGAAGCGTATCGATGCTGCGGGCCAGGATCCTCTCCATTCTGTCCAGCTGCGATTCGCTTCTCTTCGTGGAATACAGGAGCAGGTCATGATAGGCCGCCGCCGTCTCCCGGAGTGCCTTGCCGGCCAGTTCCCGCCCTTCTTCCTCCGTAAAGCTCCGCCAGTCCAGTCCTTTTCCCGCAAGAGAGCGGCTGAAAGTGTCCAGGCTCCGGTGCATGACCGTGCCCGCGTCGAAGGGCTCGATTACATATTCTTTTCTCGGCTCCAGCTTCAGGCCGTATTGGAGAAACTGCCGGAGCATGCACTTTGCCGCCGTCTCCATCCGGCTGATCCCTCCCATGACGCTCGTTCCGTAGAGCGCCTTCGCGGTCTCGGGACTGAGCATGGCGGGATCATATCTCTTGAAGGCCGCGCCTTTGAGTCCCTCCAGCATCTGTCTGGTCTGCGGCTGACCGCTTCGCATCAGGTACCCGTAGGTCGTCTTGACTTCGTCCGCCTGTTTGGTGCCCTCCGGCACTTTTCCCTGCGCGTAGTCTCTGAGCGCACCGGAGACCCAGACGATGCTGTCCTTCTCTCCCGTCAGCTGCTCCTGGGCCGGGAGAAGCTGCGGATGTTCCACTTCGCATCCCGGGAACAATTTGCGGATCATCCGGATCAGATAGGAGGGATGGAGGGATGTGCCCTCGGGCGTCGTCCTGGCAAAGGACAGATAGAGGGAGTCCCTGGGCTTTGTCATGTTCATATACAGGTAGAGCCTCTGCAGATACATCTGCTCCCGGGGCGTGGGCGAGAGCTCCGCGCCCGATGATTTCAGGAATTCTCTGTCGAGGTCCGATAAAAGTCCGCCCCTCGATGTTCCCCTGGGAATATTCCCGTCATTAACACCTGCAAAAAAGAGAACGCGGCACTGCGCGACCCTTGTCCGCTCGATATCTCCCACCAGAACTCGGTCCGACTGCTGCGGCAGCGTTCCCAGCCTGAGCTCTTCAAAGCCCGCGTCCAGAAGCTCCGCGTAATCCGTCGATGAGATCGACTCATCGCCCAGAAGGTCATAGACCTGCTCCAAAAGTCCGATCACGAGGCGGTAGAGCTGGCTGAACTGTTTTCCTCTCACAAAGTCGCCCGCCTCTTCAAATTTCCGGCTCCGCTCCTCCATCTTCTCCTGCGCGCCGATACCCGTCAGGAAGTCATAGAGCGCAAGCGTGCGCTCGCCCGCGGTTTTCGCCGGCAGTCTCTCCTCGCTGATCTCTCCGGCCACCGGACTGATCTCCTCGAGGAATCTGATCCTGAGAGGCTCCGTCTCCGCGTCAAAAGACAGCGCCCATTTTTTTCTTCCTTTTATGCCGCGAGCCAGGCAGTAATTTTCAAGTAAATCTGTCTCCTGTGCGGAGAGTCCGCTCAGTCCGCTTCTGAGATAGCGAAATACGGCGTTATAGGAATAGCCTTCCGAACGGATGGCCAGAACGCTCCGGATCGCCTCCGTCAGAGGATTAAAGCCCGCGGAACTTGTCCTGTCCACATAGATCGGAATATCGTAGCGGGCCGCCTGTTTCTCGAAGATCGCGCCATATCTCTCCAGATCTCCGCAGACCACCGAGATGTTCCTGTACTGATAGCCCTTTGTCAGGATGAGCTTGCGGATCTCAATACAGATCTGGCGGACTTCCTCCTCGGGCGTATCCGTCTCGAAGATTCGGATCCTGTCTGCAGTCTCCCCTTCATAGGCAGCCGCAGGATGGCGGAAGATGCAGCGCTCCAGATGCGAAAGGACAGGGTTGCCGGCAAATCGGGGCGGGACCGAATCGGGATCCGACACATAGATATCCTCTCCTCTCTCGAGTCCCTCGGCCGACGCCAGCTTCTCTATGTCGCACACCGTCTTTCTGGTCAGGTAGAACAGCGCGTCTTCCCCGCCGGGATTTTTTTGCGCGCTGACCCAATCGAGCCCGGGGCCGTTATCCCTGCCCAGCGTGAGCGAGATGATGACCTCCCGGCTGCAGCGGATCAGAGCCATGACCACCCGGTATTGGACAGGAGTGAACCCGGTGAAACCGTCCAATATGAAACGGCTCCTTCGCACCCAGTCCGAAGAGGGAATGGCCTCCGCCAGAAGGTCCAGCATCTCCTCGTTGGTGATGAAGCGGTCTCTCTTTCCCTGCAGGAAGGCCTGATAGAGCACCTGCAGGTCACTCAGGCGCGCGTTCAGGGCGCCCTGCCCTTTTCCGGCGGCATATTCCTGCATGACGGCAAGCTCCCCGTCCCCGATCCCGTACTGCATGAATTCGGAGATCACGGATTTTACTTCGGAGATCATGCCCGGATAATGAATGCTCCTTCCCAGGATCCGGAGGTCTTTCTGGCACTGCCCGGCGACTCTGCGAAGAAGCAGCGTTTTCCCCGTGTCATCCAGAACGGCCCTCTTTGAGGCGCCGATCTCCTCAAAGATCTTGTGCGTGAGGCGGCCGAAGCTCAGGACATCGATGTTGAGGATTCCCTTCTGCGGTGACTCCGTCACGATCTCCTTCTGCGTCTGCATCGAATACTGGTCGGGCACCAGGATCACGTAGTTGTCCCCCGACCGCGCGCTGTCTTTAAGGGCCTTTCCGGCCTCATCGAGAACCATGTTGTGGAGGAGCCTGCTCTTTCCCGATCCGGAAGCTCCCAGGCAAAATCTATAGCTCATCTTATCTACCTCTCATATAAGGTTCGCGGAGCGAACCGCCGCGCCGCGTGCGGGCTGCCTCGCTGGGCAGCACCTATTCCTTATTCTACACCCCGAAGCCTGTTCTTAAAAGAAACGAATAGTTGAGCGATTACTGCTTCAAAAACGTAAAGAGAGCACCGCCTTTGGCAGACGGTGCTCTCTTGCATTCAATACTCTTTTTCATCAATATTTTGATTACTTATTCTTTTTTTCCTTGCTCTCCAGAATCGTCTCACCGGAGATGATCTCGAAGTTGACGCCTGTGCGGTTGGGCTTGTCATCCTCGAACTTGTAGTCCTTGCCGGGAAGGATCGCGTTGAGGAAGATACCTACCAGGGATCCGGTTGCAAGACCGGAGAGGCTCAGCGTCATGGAGCCCACCGGGATATTGATGGAACCCGCCGAAGAGTAGCTGATTCCGATGGAAAGTACCATGATCAGCGCTGCGATCAGGACGTTTCTGCTCTTGGAGAAATCCGTGTTTGTCTCAACAAGGTTTCTGACGCCTACGGCGGAGATCATGCCGTACAGTACCAGAGAGATGCCGCCGATGGTAGCGGCGGGCATGACCTCGATGACAGCCGCGAACTTAGGGCAGAAGGACAAAAGGATGGCAAAACCGGCAGCGATGCGGATGACACGGGGATCATACACTTTGGTCAGTGTGAGAACGCCGGTATTCTCGCCGTAAGTCGTGTTGGCGGGAGCTCCGAACAGAGACGCGAGCGCGGTTGCGAGACCGTCACCTGTCAGAGTGCGGTGAAGTCCGGGATCCTTGATGTAGTTGATGCCGCAGGTGGAACTGATCGCGGAGATATCGCCGATGTGTTCCATCATAGTGGCCAGCGCGATGGGCATGATGGTCACGATGCTTGTGATCAGAAGCCCCGCGTCGAGATTACCGCCTGTAAAGATGGAGAACACGGTCTTCTCATAGTGAATCGGAATTCCGATCCAGGGAGCGGACGCGACCTGTGAAAAGTCGATCTTGCCGGCAACAGCCGCACAGATGTAGGAACCGACGACGCCCAGCAGGATTGGAACGATCTTGATCATGCCCTTGCCCCAGATATTGCAGATCACGACGATGATGATCGCGATCAGCGCGACCCACCAGCAGGTCGCGACGTTGTTGATGGCCGAAGGCGCCAGGTTCAGTCCGATCGAGATGATGATGGGACCTGTGACCACCGGCGGGAAATATTTCATGACTTTGCTTGTGCCGTAGGCTTTGAAGAGAGCTGCAAGGACAAGATAGAGAAGTCCCGCGCAGGCGACGCCGAAGCAGGCGTAAGGAAGCAGCTCGCTGGGGGTTCCGTCGGCGTTAAGAGGCGCGACGGCGGCGTAACCTCCAAGGAAAGCGAAGGAAGAACCCAGAAACGCGGGAACCTTCTTCTTGGAAATCAGGTGGAACAGAAGTGTTCCGAGTCCTGCGAACAAAAGCGTCGTGGAAACATCGAGACCTGTGATCAGCGGAACTACTACCGTCGCTCCGAACATGGCGAACATGTGCTGAAGTCCCAGGATGATCATCCTGCCCGTCCCCAGCTCACGCGCATCGTAGATGGCGCGCTCACCGATCTTGTACTCATTTTTACTCATTTGCATTTCCTCCTGTCTTTTAAAGATTCGGACATGAATTCTGATCGTATTGCTTGTTATGAGCCATGCCGGCAGTGAGCGTCTGCGCATTGCTTTCTATGAGCCATGCCGTCAGTGAGCGTCCAAGGGACGCTCACTGTCGCGGCGTTCGCCGTATGCATCCAGTCCCACTCCCATCCGATTGTGAGCAAGTTCCCACCGGATGGGAGCGGTCCTGTCTGCGCATGGCTCATCGCTACGCGCAAAAAACACGTCAAGGAACACTAATCCCTGACGTGTTTTATTATCGCTCAAGTTATGAAATTCTCATGTTTTAAGCATTTTCGACTCATTTATGTCCGTCCCTCAAAAATCTAAAGCTGATTCTAAACAAGAACATAACATTAGTCAAGACCAATTTTCAGGATCGCGCCTCTTACTCGGTCGCGTCAGAAGGTGCCTCTTCCTTTTTCTCCTCCTCTTTGGCCGCCTCGGGGAACTCCTTCTCATAGACGGCTTCCTTGTCGTGGTCATCCTCGTGAATGGCCTCGCCGTTCTCTTCTCCCTCGTAGACCGCTTCTTTGTTTACATCGTCCTCGTGGATTTCTTCGGAAGCCTCGGATTCACCGACGAATACAGGATCGTTCTCCGCTGCCATAGCCTTGGCTACAGCCTCTTCCACGATACCGTCTTCAATCTTGTTCTCTTCTTCCTGCAGAATATCCTTGACGCGCGCTGCGGAATCGACAACGACGTCCTTGACTTTTCCGGCAGTCTCACCGACAACATCCAGAACCTCTTCGCCTCTGGGGCCGATCGCCTCTTTCACCTTGGCCATGGCGTCGGCGCTGCTCTCCTTGATCGTCGTATAAGTCCTGTTCGCAACAGTCTTGAACTTCTCGGTATAATCTTCCGCGTCGGCGGCTTCCGCAGGCTCTTCGCCCTCTTCCTGAGGGACATCGTCGCCGAAATCGTCGTCCGTCTTCTTGTTGCTCTGTTCCAGATAATTGTAAACGGTTGCCGCGGCTGTTCCTGCCACCGCAATACCTAAGAGAAGTCTTCCTAATCTGAACATAAATACCTCCTATTGATCATTTATTGGGCTGTATACGCCCGCCGTATTACATAAATAGTACTCTATTTAATTATAAATTTAAAGTATTAATTGCCGTTAAAATGCCGTTCAAAGCGCGACAAAAAAGACCGGGCGGCGCGCGCTTTCTTGAAGAAGCGGCCGACGGATGATATCATGGGAGCGGAGGGTACGAACGTGAACGAAAAATTCTGGGATTTAAAGAAAACGAAACAGGACAATATGATCAACGGCTCTCTGAAAGTGTTTGCGGCGAGCGGTTTTCGCCGCGCGAGTACCGATGAGATCGTCGCCGAAGCCTCTGTCAGCAAGGGACTTCTCTTTCACTATTTTTACAGCAAGACAGGGCTCTATGAGTTTCTCACGGAGTACAGCGCAAGATTTGCCCTTGTGGAGCTCAGCTCGGAGATCCGGAAAGCACAGGCGCTCCCCTTCTTCGAACTGCATCGGGCGATCGTCCGGGCACAGGCGAGAGTCATGCGGCAGTATCCTTATCTTTTCCTGTTCCTGGAAATGGCGGCTGCGGATGAATCCTCCGAAGTCCGCGAGGAGGCGCTCTCCAATATTTCTCTCTACACGGAGCGTCTGGACGAGCTCTTTGCAGGCGCCGTTCTGCCGGACGGGCTGACACAGGACGAGGCGGGCCTGATCCGCCGGCTCATTCATCTGGGAGAAATCGATACAGCCTCTTCCCTCCTGAGGCAGGGAAGCTTTTCCGCCGAGAAATATGTTGCAGGAGTGACGGAATACATAAATCTGCTGGCAAAAAAATACTGAACAGACATTAAGCAGACACTGAACAGACAGCAAAAATCCCTCGCAGTACCGAAAATGTACTGCGAGGGTTTCTTTTGTTTATAAATCGATTAACTCCTGTCTCAGGACGGCAGCTTAAAGGAACTCTTAAGTCCGACGATCCTGTTGAATACAGGCGCTCCCTCCTTGGAGTCATGGCAGTCCACACAGAAATAGCCGTTTCTGACGAACTGGAATCTCTCGAAAGGCTTTACGTCCTTCAGAGCGGGCTCCGCATAGGCACTGCACTCCGTGAGAGAATTGGGATTGAGATTGAGGGATCCGTCCTCATTGTAGACGCCCTTCTCCTCGTCCACGATGTTCTCGTAGAGTCTGACCTTGACCGGAACCGCCTCTTTGGCGCTGACCCAGTGGATGGTGCCCTTGACCTTGCGGCCGGTAAAGCCGCTTCCGCTCTTTGTCTCGGGATCATAAGTGCAATGTACAGCGGTGACATTGCCGTTCTCATCGGTGTCGTATCCGACGCACTTTACGAAATAGGCGTACATGAGCCTGACTTCGTTGCCGGGATAGAGTCTCTTGTACTTGGGGATCGGCGCTGTGAGGAAGTCCTCCCTCTCGATCCAGAGCTCGCGGCCGAAGGGAATCTGTCTCTTGCCCAGATCCGGGTTCTCGAGGTTGTTGTCGGCGTCGAGCATCTCAATCTGATCCTCGGGATAGTTGTCGATGATCAGCTTGAGCGGATCCAGAACAGTGAGCATTCTGCTGCAGCTGGGCTTGAGATCCTCTCGGATGCAGTATTCCAGCATGGCGTAGTCGGAAGAAGACTGTGCCTTGGAGATACCGCTCAGCTCAACAAATCTCTTGATGGACGCAGGTGTAAAGCCTCTGCGGCGAAGACCGGAGATACTGACCAGCCTGGGGTCATCCCAGCCGTCCACGATGCCCTGCTCGACCAGCTTCTTGATATATCTCTTGCCGGTGACCACATTGGTCAGGTACATCTTGGCAAATTCGATCTGCCTGGGAGGATGAACAAAGCCGGCTTCTCTGACGACCCAGTCGTAGAGCGGTCGGTGATCCTCAAATTCCAGCGTGCACAGCGAGTGTGTGATGTGTTCGATGGCGTCCTCGATGGGGTGCGCGTAGTCGTACATGGGATAGATGCACCACTTGTCGCCCGTATTGTGATGGGACATGTGCGCCACTCTGTAGAGGATCGGGTCTCTCATGTTCATGTTGGAACTGGCCATGTCGATCTTGGCGCGCAGGGTCTTCTCTCCGTCCGCGAACTCACCGTTCTTCATTCTGGTAAAGAGATCGAGGTTCTCCTCAATACTTCTCTCCCTGTTGGGGTCGTTAATGCCGGGCTCTTCGAGGGTACCGCGGTACTCCCTCATCTGCTCCGCTGTCAGGTCAGAGACATAGGCCTTCCCTTTTTTGATCAGTTCTACCGCGATCTCGTACATCTGATCGAAGTAATTGGAGGCAAAAAAGAGCCTGTCCTCGTAATCGGCTCCGAGCCATGCCACGTCCTCTTTGATGGACTCCACAAATTCGCTCTTCTCCTTTGTGGGATTGGTGTCATCAAAGCGGAGGTTGAACTTGCCGCCGTACTTCTTCGCCATGCCGTAGTTCAGAAGTATGCTCTTGGCGTGTCCGATGTGCAGATAGCCGTTGGGCTCCGGGGGAAAGCGGGTATGAACCGTGTCATACACGCCCTCGGCCAGGTCCTTGTCGATTTCTTTCTCTATAAAATGGCGGCTCACCTTCTCCTCTTCGGAAACAGGTGCGTCTTCAATTTTCAGTTCTTTATCCAGTTCTTTACCCATAACTGCTCCTAAATCATGTTGTCATTTATTTCCGGATCTGTTCCGGATCTGAGGGGTTCCCTGACAAGATCAAGGAATCAGGCGTCCTCCATCGAATAGTTGGGAGCTTCCTTCGTGATCTGGATGTCGTGAGGATGGCTCTCCTTGAGGGAAGCGGCCGTGATCTTGACAAACTGGCCCTTCTCCTGCAGTTCCTTAATGGTGTGGGATCCGGTGAGGCCCATACCGCTGCGGATACCGCCGCACATCTGGAAGATGACGTCCTCGACTTCTCCCTTGTAAGCTACGCGGCCTTCGACGCCCTCGGGAACAAGCTTCTTGGCGTTTTCCTGGAAATATCTGTCCTTACTGCCGTTCTCCATGGCTGCGATGGAGCCCATGCCCCTGTAGACCTTGTATTTGCGGCCCTGGTAGAGCTCGGTCGCTCCGGGGCTCTCCTCGCATCCCGCGAGCATGGAGCCCATCATGCAGACGTTGGCGCCTGCGGCGAGAGCCTTGGTCATGTCGCCGGAGAACTTGATGCCGCCGTCGGCGATGACGGGGATCCCGTACTCTTTTGCTACGGCATAAGCGTTCATAACGGCTGTGATCTGCGGTACGCCGATACCGGTGACGACACGGGTCGTGCAGATGGAGCCGGGTCCGATACCTACCTTGACGGCGTCAGCGCCGGCCTTGATCAGGTCGCGTGCGCCCTCTCCGGTCGCGATATTGCCGGCGATAACGGGAAGATCCGGATAAGCGTCCTTGACCATGCGGAGGCAGCGCAGTACGTTCTCGGAGTGGCCGTGGGAGGAGTCAAGAACGATGACGTCGACTTTGGCTTTTCTGAGTGCTTCCACGCGCTCGAGGACGTTTGCGGTGATGCCTACGCCCGCGCCGCACAGAAGGCGTCCCTGGGGATCCTTGGCTGCGTTGGGATACTTGATATTTTTCTCAATATCCTTGATGGTGATCAGGCCGACAAGATTGTAGTCGTCGTCGACGATCGGGAGCTTCTCCTTCTTGGATCGGGCCAGGATCTTCTGTGCCTCTTCGAGAGTGATGCCTTCTTTGGCCGTGACAAGGCCTTCCGAAGTCATCGCCTCGCGGATCTTCTTGCTGTAGTCTGTCTCGAATTTGAGGTCTCTGTTGGTGATGATGCCGACGAGCTTTCTGCCCTCGGTGATCGGAACGCCGGAGATCCTGAACCTGTGCATCAGATTCTCGGCGTCCATGAGCGTGTGCTCCGGAGAGAGGGAGAAGGGATCGGTGATAACGCCGTTCTCGGAACGTTTTACCTTGTCGACTTCTTCTGCCTGCGCCTCGATGGACATATTCTTGTGAATGATACCGATTCCGCCCTGTCTGGCCATGGCGATCGCCATTCTGTGCTCCGTGACTGTGTCCATGCTGGCACTCATCATAGGGATATTAAGACGGATTGTACTTGTGAGGTCTGTGCTAAGGTCGACCTCGTTGGGAATAACTGTGGAATAACCGGGGACAAGAAGAACATCATCAAAAGTAATACCTTCACCGATCAGCTTTGCCATTTTTTCCTCCTGTGTGATAATTTGGTGGTTTTGTTTGGGACTATCAGTTTGTGAAAACGATTCTGGGATAATAATTACGGATCAAAGCGACAATCTGCTCGCCGTATTCTCCGACCATATCAAGGATCAGCCGGCTGCCGCCTTCCATGATAAGCTCATACCTGCAGGATTTGTTGCTGTCATCTCCGGAACTGTAGTCGATCACTTTCAGATCACGGTTCTTGTACGCGTCAAGATGATGGGAGCCCTGCGGCGCCATCATCTCCATCTTGGACAGGTCGTAGACAGCCAGGTCTTTCCTCTTCTGCTTCTGGCAGATCTTTGCGACGCGGATTTCCTTGTCTACATAGACATATTCATAATCCACGACCTGCTCAAGCCACAGAAAGTAAGTCAGCACGGCACATCCCGCAAAGGGAATTAAGAAGTAGAAGCTGACAAGAAGGCTGAGTAAACAAAAACACACTGTAAGAACGATGGCACCGTAGTATCCCGCCCTCATCAGTGTGTTTGGCTTTCTGTTGACCACAACTTCCAGGCATCCTGTCTCCATTTCCCTTACCCTCTCTTCTGCTTTCAGATTATTTCTAACATATTATATCAGAACATTTGAGAATGCAAGTTGAAAAACAGACTTCCTTTATGTGTGTTTGTATATTGTCCGGCCCGCGAAAAACGATCCGCCTTCGCCGGGATCAGATCCTTGTTTTTACGAAAATATCGTAGATCGCCCTTACCGCCGTCTCGAAGTCCTCGTTGTTAACTCCGATGATGATATTGAGCTCGCTGGAGCCCTGGTCGATCATCCTGACGTTGACCTGCGCGTGAGCCAGAGCGGAGAAAATCCTGCCCGCCGTGCCGCGCATGGACTTCATGCCTCTTCCCACGACCGCGATCAGAGCCAGGTCGGACTCAATCTCGATGGAATCGGGCTGGGCGTATCTGTGGATGGCAGATACGACTCTCTGCTCCTTGTGCTTGAACTCATCCTCGTGCACGACGATGGTCATCGTGTCGATGCCGGAGGGCATATGCTCGAAAGAGATTCCGTTCTCTTCAAAGGCCTGCAGCACCTTGCGGCCGAATCCCACCTCGGCATTCATCAGCGCTTTGTTGATCAGTACCGTGCAGAATCCCTTCTTGCCCGCTATGCCGGTGATCACGTATCCGGATTTCTGGCAGGTGCTCTCCACGATCCACGTGCCGTCGTCGTCGGGACGGTTGGTGTTGCGGATATTGATCGGAATTCCCTCATGTCTTACGGGGAAAATAGCGTCTTCGTGAAGTACCGAGGCTCCCATGTAGGAGAGCTCTCTGAGCTCTCTGTAAGTGATGGTCTCAATGCCCACGGGATTGTTGATGATCCTGGGATCCGCCACCATAAAGCCGGAGACGTCCGTCCAGTTCTCATAGACGTCTGATTTGCAGGCTCTTGCGACGATGGAGCCGGTGATGTCGCTTCCTCCTCTGGAGAAGGTCTTCACGCGGCCGTCGAATCCCCTTCCGTAGAATCCGGGAATGACTGCCTTGGGAGTCTTTGCAAGGCGCTCTGACATGACTTCGTTTGTCTTATCGGCGTCCAGGTTTCCGTGTTCGTCAAAGAAAATAACATCCTTGGCGTCAATGAACTCATATCCGAGATAGCGCGCCATGATGCGGCCGTTCAGGTATTCGCCTCTCGAAGCCGCATAGTTGCTGTCGGGACTCTGGTGCATTCTGCGCTCGATCTGGGCAAATTCGCCCTCCAGGCTGAAGCCTTCCAGTCCGAGACCTTCGATGATCTCATTATAGCGCTCCCTGATCTTCTCGAGTTCTTCCCCGAAGTCCTCGTCCTTGGAAGCTTTATAGTGCATCTTGTAGAGAAGATCGGTCACTTTTTCGTCGCCGCTGAATCTTTTTCCGGGTGCAGACGGAATTACGTATACTCTGGACGGATCACTCTTAATGATCTCACCGACTTTTTTGAACTGCTCGGAATCCGCCAGCGAACTTCCGCCGAATTTGACTACCTTTTTCATAATCCGATCCCCTGCGCTTTTTCGGCAGGGCGTATCCTCCTCATCTGATTCGATCCGCGCGTGTGCGGCCCGCCGGATCTGTGTAAGTGTAAAGCCCGAAAAGCGTGCTTCATGCCGCAACTATTATGTAATACCAGAATTTGTTTAATCCTGCAAGAGACGGATGCACTGTTTTATAGTTTTGAACGATTTTGCGATCTCCGCGAACTCTTTTTCCGTCATTTCCGCAGTCACAAAAGCGGTCTCTCCGTCCGGTGCCCCTTCAAAACTAACCTTACTTGCAGCCTTGAATGTATAAGCGGCCACTGCTGCCTCGGAGTCGTCCACGCGGACAAAATAGCGATAGGAATCTTCCGCCTTATCCGACAGCGCCATGATCTCATCGCTCCAGTTAAAGCTGATATTTCTTCCGATATTCTTCGCGCACTCCATCACGTCGGAGACGACAGCGCTCGCCGTAGGGAACTTGCCAGCTCCGCGGCCGTAGAACATCAGGTCGTCCACCATGTTGCCGTGGACGAAGACGCCGTTGAAGACGCCCTGCACACTGTGCAGCGGGTGGTCTTCCCTGACAAGGAAAGGCGCCGTGCGCACGCTCAGGCTCCCGTCCTGCGACTTTCTGCTCACGCCCAGGAGTTTGATCGCCATCTTCATGGCGCGGGCGTATCCGAAATCCGCCGTTGTAATGCGGGAGATTCCCTCGCAGGGGATGTCCTCGTAGCGGACGGTCTTCGCGCTGATTAACGACGAAAGGATCGCGATCTTGCGGCAGGCGTCATGTCCTTCGACGTCCGCCTCGGGATTTCTCTCCGCATAGCCCTTCTGCTGGGCTTCTTTAAGCGCCTCCTCGAAACTCAGGCCGTTCTTCTCCATCCTGGTCAGGATATAGTTGGTAGTGCCGTTCAGGATACCGAACACTTCCGTGATGTCCTCCTGGGTCAGGCAGGAGTTAATGGGACGGATCAGCGGGATGCCGCCTCCCACGCTGGCTTCAAAGAGATAGCTGCAGTTATTGGCCTTTGCGACCTGCAGAAGCTCCGGTCCGTGCGCCGCGACCAGCTCCTTGTTGGAGGTGCAGACGCTGATCCCGCGCTCCAGCGCTTTTTTGGTAAAGGTGTAGGCGGGCTCTTTGCCGCCCATAGTCTCACAGATCACAGTGATCTCCTCGTCGTCAAGAATATCCTGATAGTCGTGTGTGACCCTGCCGTTATAGGGGCTGTCGGGAAAATCGCGAAGGTCAAGAATATACTTCACATGGATTCCCTGCGGAACGGTCTTTCTGATCACTTCCTGGTTGCGGTCAATGAGCTCCACGACGCCGCCGCCGACTGTGCCGAATCCGAGAACTGCCATCTGTATCATAACTAAAATCTCCTTTTGAAGTTGGTTTGTAATTCAAGGCTCGCAGAGCGAGCCGCTGCGCCGCGTGAGGTGCCGGCCTGAACTTCTAGGCCTTGTCCCTTCCCATGATCCGGATCTTCCTGACGCCGCCCAGGGCCTCGATCTTGCGGATCATCTCGCTGATGTCCTCCGTATTGTCCCTGATCTGAAGGCTGATACTGAGGTCTGCCACGCCGTTTATGGGAATACTCTGGTGGATCGTCAGTATGTTGGCCCTGCAGCCGGCTATGACTCCCAGAAGGTTTGCCAGGATCCCTGTCTCATCGTTGATTTCACAGAAGATCGTGATATTCATACCGGACATGCTGTCATGGAATTCTTCAATATCGTCCTTAAATTTATAGTAGGAACTCCGACTGATCCCGGCCAGCTCGGCCGCTTCATTGACAGTCCTCACTTTTCCGGAGGCCAGAAGCTGATTGGCCTTGGCTACGCCTCTGAGCACTTCCGGTAAAGCTCTTGCACGCACAATGTAAAACTCAGTGTTCTCGCTCAAAGTCCGCTCCTTAACAAAAAAAGCAATGTTAAACCGACGAAGACTATACTATCATGCTTTTTTCTTTGATGCAAGGACATTTGTTTTTCTGGCGTGGACATTTTCGAGCACTATTTTGATCAGGACACAGGCTCCGGCCAGAGCCGACAGGACCAGGCAGTAGTTCAAGCCCGCGGGATAATAGGTAAACTCGATGGAATGTTCACCGGCGGGCACAAGGATCGCCATCAGTCCGCCGTCCACCTTCTCGATCACGACCGCTTCACCGTCTACGGTGGCCGAAAAGCCGGGGTCATAAGGAACCGAGAAGAACACCAGATTGTCCTCTTCGTTATCCGAAACGGCCTTAAAGCCGCTGGTCGTGAACTCAAATTCGCTGCAGGCAGAGGCCGCCCTGTTTCTGCAGTGTCTGGCGAAATCCTCATCGCTGATGACTTCTTCGCCGGCGTGTTCATCTTCCTGCATATATTTGCCGTATTTTGCGCACTGCGCTTCTGTGAGGATAATGTCCTTGACAAGGAGTCTGTCCGTCATCTCCCCTTTCTTCATCGAGCTGTAGTCATCGTCCCTGATATAGTTGTCAAAGGTAAATCCCATGGGGATATAATTGCTGTTCTCAAAGATCCTGTATCCGCTGTTTCCGTCTCCCTGCTCGTAACCGACCAGTCCGCCCTTCTCTTCGATGGTCTCCGCGGGTTTTACCAGGGAGTTCTCAATGTAATAGCGGGTCGACAGAAGCGCCCTCGCTCCGACCCTGTCGACCGGGAGCGTCGATTCCACGGTCCTGATCATGCCGATCTTTCTGTAGAAGGTAAATATAGAAGGATTGACCGTACTCTCGAAGCAGTGGATCGTGGGATAGCCCCACACCATCTCATAGTTGGTGGAAGTGCCGTCGGTCTCGACCCGGAAGAAAGTCGAAGTATCCCGCAGCTGCGGCCGGGTCTCCAGCATCTGCTTTTTCCACTTTACGCCGCCGGTCCTGGCGATCAGGGAGTTTCCGTTGTAGAGGACGGCCACATTGGTTATAAAGCAGCATAGGATTGTGCAGACCAGATAGATCGCCTTTTTATGCTTATTCAAAAGCGGGATCCCCGCCATCACCGTCAGAAGGAGCATCAGGATCAGGAGCTGCAGCGCCGTGGCGGCCATCTCGATGATGAGAAGATCCATATTGTCGCAGATCGACATCCACCGGAGCTTACCCTTCTGGAGCGTGGGAACAAATGCGGACAGGATCAGCGCGGCAGTGACCGCGGCGGTGATCAGAGCGGCGCTCCTGAGCTGTGCTTTTTTATCAGTGTCCAGAACCCTGGCCGTCATGGCGGCCATGATCAGGATCGGCATGTAAAACCATCTCGCGTAATAACTGGCGTTAAACGCGCTGAAGACAGAGTTAAGCACCGGCACAAAAGCGATCACGCCGCAAACGATCATCATGCGCTTTTTCCAGGATTTGCCGAAGATTTTGAAATACGCGATCACGCCGGCCATGGAAAAGCAGGGAAGGTATACGGCGAGGGAGCCGTTCTTGACCTGTTCTCCCGAAAAGAGAGTCGGCTTGGCAATGATATCGGGCACCATAAAGAGCGCCTTTATGATCGCCAGCGGGGTCTTGCCCTCTTCATAGGCGAATACGCCGTATCCGTTGATATAGTCGTCCAGCCGGCTGTTCCCGGAGATGCCGGACACGGACTGCACCAGGAAGAACGAAGACAGTAGAAGTCCCACCGTGCCGCTCAGGAGGAGATGTACGACCTCATTCGCTATTTTGCCCGGTTCCCTTGAGGGACAATATCGGACGACGTAGTAGATGAGGATGAAAATGACCTGACCGAAAAAGAAATAGTAGTTGATGACGGACATAAGAGCCGTCATCAGCGTAAACTCGGTCGTCCTGTGCTTCTGCACCGCTCTGTCAAAAGACAGAAGGTACAGCGGGAAAAAGGCCGTCGCGTCGTGGAAATGCTGGAACACGATATTGCAGGCCTGAAAACCGGAGAACGCGTAGAGAAAGCTTCCGACCGCGGCCCATAAGTCGCTGCGCACCTGCCTTCGGATCCACGCGTAAGAAGTGACGACCGCCGTGCCGTAGCGCAGAGACATCACAAAAGGAAGCAGATAAGGGACAAGGTGCTCCTCAAAAGGAATTGTCAGCCAGAAAAAAGGGCTCCCCCACAGATAGAAGGACATGCTCCCTCCCATGCTGCTGCCCAGGTCGATATAGGGATTCCAGAAAAACCGGCCGCTTCTCACCGCCCTGTGGGCCAGGATGTAAAAAGGCACCTGCTGGACATTATAGTCCCCGTAATAAAAGAAAATGCCCCCGTGATAAATCAAAAAGGGAAGGACCGCTGCCAGATAAAGCAGCGCTCCTCCCACAAACAACATTATGTACTGAAAAATGCCAGATCGTTTCTTAATCAAAATACTGTCCTCAAGTCGATGTCTTCTGTCTGACTGCCGCATTGTGAAAATCAATCTTCGAGTCCGTTCAATCCTCGGATTCACCTTCCGCCTTTGCCTCTGACTCAATAAACCCTTTCATGCTGTTCATGCGCGCGAAGACAAGCGCGTAGCCGTCGTCCCCGTAGTTCAGGGAGCGGTTGACACGGCTGATTGTTGCCGTAGAGGCGCCGGTCTTCTCGGCGATCTTCAGATAGGTGTCATGCTTGCGGAGCATTGTCGCCACTTCGAACCTCTGGGAGAGCGACAAGAGTTCATTGACGGTGCACAGGTCCTCGAAGAAACTGTAGCACTCCTCTTTATTCTCAAGTGTCAATATAGCCTCAAAGAGCATGTCGACAGCTTCTGTTCTTAACTTTTTGTTCATTTCTTTACCCCGTTCTCTGTTTTCAAGTAATAATAACCCGTATCAATATTTTAGCATTGTAAAGTTCTGAAGTAAAGCCTTTGCACCGGTAATTGAAGGTCTGTAACATCTGTTTGCGAGATTTCGTTTATTAGTTTTTACCCTTTACTTTTATGTATTACTGTGATATTTTGATAATGTTGCACAAATTGTTTTATTTTTCACAAACATTGGTGCATAGCTACTACACACAATTATTTGGAGGTAACAAAAAAATGAGCAAGGGTATAGTCAGAAGATTCAACAACCAGCGTGGTTTTGGATTCATCAGCGATTCAGAGGGGAACGACGTATTCGTACATTATACAGGAATCAACGGCGAAGGTTTCAAGTCTCTTGAGGAGGGCCAGGAAGTCGAGTTCGACATCGTTCAGGGTGAGAAAGGTCCCCAGGCTGTCAATGTGACAAAGCTTTAATCTGAGATAGATCGTCTGAAATTAATAAATCTGCATGCGTACGGGTAAAAAGATACCCGTGCATGCAGACTTTTTTTGCTTTTACTCTTTTCGCTTTACACTCTTTGGGCTTCTTTTACAAGCTCCTCCAGAGCAAGATCCCCTCCGAAGAGGGAAAGCGCGCTTCCCACCGTCACATCCATCGCGCCGCCGGACAGGCTTCCGATCCTGTGCAGATCGGATAGCGAGTGAACGCCACCCGCGTAAGTTACGGGAAATCCGGACTTTTTCTGCCATCTCCCGAGAAGATCCACGAGATCCTCTTCGATCCCGGAGCGCTTTCCTTCCACATCCGCCGCGTGGATCAGGAATTCATCGCAGTGCTGAGAAAGCTGATCGAGGCACTCCTCTCCGATCTCAAGATCCGTAAACTTCTGCCAGCGGTCCGTGACCACTTTGTACTTGCCGTCCGAAGTCCTGCGGCAGCTCAGGTCAAGTACAAGCCTTTCTCTGCCTACGCACCGGGTCATGGCCTGCAGGGCGTCCGGGTCAAGCTTTCCGTCCCGGAACACATAGGAGGTCACGATCACATGGGAAGCGCCGGCTTCTATAAAGGATCCGGCCGTATCCGGCGTGATCCCTCCGCCGATCTGCATTCCGCTGGGAAAAGCGCGCAAAGCCTCTTTGGCCTGCGCGAGATCCTCCTGATATGCCTCCTCCTTTACGGAATTGAGAAGGATGATATGTCCCCCTCTCAGTCCCATCTCCCTGTAGATTTTCGCATAATAAGACGCCTTAGCGTCAGAGACAAAGTTTTCCTGCGCGGTCCCCTCCTGCCGGTCCTCCCGGTCCCGGAGCGAGGACCCCACGATCTGTTTGACCCGTCCGTTATGGATATCGATGCACGGTCTGATCCGCATAGCTGCTCTCTCCCATTCATGAAAAGGGACCGCCCCGGGCAGTCCCTTTACGTTAATGCTCTTTTATTTGAGCACGTCGCTCATAGTGTAGAAACCGGATTCTTTGCCGGCGAGGAATTTGGCGGCCTCGACGGCGCCTTTTCCGAATACGGCGCGGCTGTACGCCCTGTGAGAGAAAGTGATCACTTCGTCCTGTCCGGCGAAGATCACGTCGTGGTCGCCCACGATGGAGCCTCCGCGCACAGCGCTGATCCCGATCTCCTTTACAGGTCTCTTCATCCTGCGGACCGTGCGGTCGTAGACATATTCGTATTCTCCGCCGAGCGCTGCATTTGCCGCATCTGCCAGCGCCAGGGCCGTTCCGCTGGGAGCGTCGACCTTCTGGTTGTGGTGCTTTTCGACGATCTCGACGTCAAATCCGGCCGCTGCGAGCTTGGGCGCCGCCTCGGCGATCAGGGCCTCGAGAAGGTTGATGCCGACGGACATGTTGGCGGACTTGAGAATAGCCGTCTTTTCAGAGGCTTTATTGAGGGCGCTCATCTGCTCCTCGGAAAGTCCCGTCGTGCAGACAACTGCAGGGATTTTTTTGCGGACGCTGTACTCGAGAAGTCCGTCGATGGCGGACGAATTTGAGAAATCGATGATGACGTCCGCTTCTGGGCACTCGTCAAGCGTGCGGAAAACCGGATAGCCCGCGTATGCGCTTCCGAAGGCGTCCACGCCGGCGACGATCTCAATGTTCTCGTCTTTCTCACAGATCTCTGTGATGATATGCCCCATGCGGCCGCTGCAGCCGTGAAGAATTGTTTTGATCATACTCTGTAGTCCCCTTTCTTCAGATGAGGCCGTAATTCTGCATAGCCTTGCGAAGTCTCTCGGTATTTGCGGGAGTCATCTCCGTCAGAGGCATACGCAGGGGGCCTGCGTTCTGTCCGAGAAGGTCCACCGCTTTTTTGACGGGGATCGGGTTGACTTCGCAGAAAAGCGCTTCGAACAGTTCCTCGAGATCCATCTGGATCCTCGCGGCACCCTTGACGTCGCCGTCAAAGAACTTCTGGCAAAGATCGTGCATGGCCTTGGGAGCTACGTTGGCAACTACGGAGATCACGCCGATACCGCCCATGGAGAGGAGCGGAACGACCTGGTCGTCGTTTCCGGAATAGAGCTCGATATTGCCGTCGCACAGAGACATCAGCTTGACGATCTGGCTGATATCACCGCTCGCCTCTTTGATGCCTACGATATTGGGGACATCCTTGACGAGTCTGGCGACTGTCTGGGGGAGAACGTTTCCGCCGGTGCGGCTGGGCACATTGTAAAGGATAACGGGAGTCCCGTCTACTGCGTCCGCTACCATCTTGAAGTGCTTGTAGACGCCTTCCTGCGTTCCCTTATTGTAGTAGGGAGAGATCAGGAGAAGTCCGTCCGCTCCGTAACTTGCCACTTCCCTGGAGAGATCGATCGCTGTCTGGGTCCTGTTGGAACCCGTTCCGGCTATGACCGGTACTCTTCCATTTACGCGCTCGATGCAGAACTTGCAGACGTCGAGATGCTCCTGCTCGGTCATAGTCGCCGCTTCTCCCGTGGAGCCGCACACGACGATCGCATCTGTCCCGTTGTCGATCTGGTAGTCGATAATATCGGCAAAAGCCTCATAATTTACCGATTCATCCGCCTCCTTGAAAGGCGTTACAATTGCCACCGCAGAACCTTTAAAAACTGCCATTTTAACCTCCATCGTACTGTCAGAGCCAGGGCCCGGTCAGAAATTCTTGAACTGCATGTTGCCGATCTCGGAGATCTTGTCGGCAAACTTGCAGACTTCCACATTCATTTCGCTCCCTGTGATGATTATATCCGTATCGATACTTGATTCCACCAGTTCCTTGAGATCCTCGACCGAGATGATGTCCTTGTTCACTACCTCAAGCACCTCATCCAGGATCAGAAGATTGCACTCGCCGGTCGCGAGTACTTTTCTCGCGAAATTGAGGCCGTTTCTGATGTTTACAGCCGCCTCCTCCTGCTCTTCCGGAGTCCGCTCATTGTAGTCGACCTCCGATTTTTCAAAGCGGAAGATCTTGATCTCGGGCTCCAGCCTCTTGGTGAACTGGCTGTCTGTGATCCCTTTGCCTTTCAGGAACTGAATAATGACGACACGGTCATCTTCCGACGCGCGCTTCATGGCGACCCCGAGCGCAGCGGCGGATTTCCCGTATCCGTCCCCCATAAATATCAGAACTTTTCCAGAAGCCATTACGAAACCCCATTCGTTTCCATTCACAATAACAAAGATATCCCTTTCAACATAGCACTTTTTGCCATTTATGTAAATCGAGGAATACTTTTTCACACAAATTCACTACTGTATTAAAGTATCTATTACATCCTCTCGGGAGCCGAGAATCCCAGTACATCGATACAGGCTTCAAGCACGCCCAGAGTCAGAGACAGCAGCGCGATCCAGCTCTCTTTTTTCGCCGCGTCCTCTTCCGAGAGGATCTTCGTGGAGTGATAGAAGCTGTTGAAATCGTTGGAGAGCTGATAGATGTAAGCGCAGATCCTGTGCGGAGCGATCTCCTGGTAGGCGCTGTCCATCATGGCGTTAAAGCCGGCGATATCCGTCATCAGGTCCTTCTCGGCTTTGCTCTGCGCTAGACCGATCACGCAGTCTTTCACGTTCTTGCCGCCCGCCGCAGTGTACTTGGCCAGGATTGACTTGATCCGAACGATCGTGTAGAGGATGTAAGGACCGGTATCGCCTTCGAAGGAGGTAAACCTCTCAATATCGAAGATGTAGTCCTTGGAAGCCTGATTGGACAGATCGCCGTATTTGAGGGCGGCCAGAGCCACCTGCCGGGCAGTCTTCTCCGCCTCTTCAGGGCCTATTTCAGGGTTGGACGCTATTTTGCCGCGCATCTCTTCGTTGATATCGCGGATCAGGTCGGAGAGCTTCATGACGCCGCCGTCTCTGGTCTTGAAGGGCTTGCCGTCCCTGCCGTTCATCGTGCCGAAGCCGATATGGCGAAGCTGTGTGGTCTCCGGGACCAGGCCGCACTTTCTGGCTGTGCGGAATACCTGCTGGAAGTGCAGCTCCTGGCGCTTGTCCGTGATATAGACGATCTGGTCGGGGTGATACAGTCTCTCCCTTTCGCTGATGGTCGCGAGGTCCGTAGTCGTGTAGAGCGCCGCCCCGTCGGACTTTAAGATAATGCAGGGAGGGATCTCCTTGGCGTCGGACTCCTGTGCGACGTCTACGACCAGAGCGCCCTTGGACTCATAGGCGAATCCTTTTTCCTTCATATCCGCCACCATGGCGGGAATCGCCTCGTGCACCGTGGACTCGCCCCACCAGAGGTCGAAATCCACATCCAGGTTGGCGTAGTTCTTCTTCATGTCGGCCACGGAGACCTCGATGATCTTGTTCCAAAGAGCGCGAAGTCCGCGCTCGCCCTCCTGCAGGCGGTGCGTGTTGGCCATGGCCTCCGCGTAGTATTCGGGATCTTCCTTGGACTTCTTGCTGGCTGTGGGATAGATCTCCTCGAGCTCCGCTACCGTGAACGGCGCCTCTTCGGGATACTCGCCTTCATAGGAGGGGTCAAAATAGCAAAGGCCCGGCTGTCTCTTGGAAACTTCCGTGATGACCAGGCCCATCTGCAGTCCCCAGTCTCCCAGGTGAATGTCACCGATGACCTTTTCACCGTGGTATCTGGCGATCCTCTTGACCGCTTCTCCGATCACGGCGCTGCGCAGATGCCCGACATGAAGGGGTTTTGCCACATTGGGTCCACCGTAGTCGAGAATGATGGAGGCGGGCTTTTCGGGGGCCTCAAGGCCGAATTTTTCTTCTCCTCTCATGGAAGTGAGATACTCCGAGAGGAACTCCTCGCGGATCCGAAGGTTGAGAAATCCGGGCTTTACTGCCTCCACGCTCGAGAAGACCTTGGAATCTCCGAGTCCGGCTGCCACGTCGTTTGCGATCATGATCGGGGCCTTGTGGTATCTCTTGGCTCCGGCCATAGCGCCGTTGCACTGATATTCACAGAGGTCAGGGCGGTTTGAGACAGTGACCTTTCCCAGTTCGCGGTCATATCCGGCCTTTTCGAAGGCGTTTGCCATCTCGCCGGAAATAAGGTTCAAAAACTTTTCCACTGCTTACTCCTTGTATGTACTAAATAAATTGCCTGTGTATTTTTTATTACCTGCTCTGCGCGTCTCTTTTAGAGAAGGCGCAGCCGCAGAAATTCTGTCTGTAGAGATCAAATTCCCTGGAAAGTTCGATAGATCTCTTGTATCCGTTTTTCTTCTTAAAATCAGAGGGCAAAAATCTCACGCCGTACTGCGCGCCGACTCTCTCGCCGATCTCGTTGAGCCTTGCGGCGTTTTTCAGCGGACTTATGGTCAGCGTCGTGGTGAAGCAGTCATAGCCGCCTTCCAGAGCGGCCTGCGCGGTTTTTCTCAGGCGCATCTCGAAGCAGATCCCGCAGCGGTCGCCGCCCTCCGGGCAGTCCTCGTACCCTTTTACGGCCTCCAGATAATTTTCCGGGTCATAAGGGGCTTCCAGGATCTCGATCTTTCTCGCCCTCGGAGTGGAATTCATTCCCGCGAAATCCTGCGTCTCCACCTGCCTGTTGTAGGCCTCGATCAGCCGCTTTTCCTCCGCCAGCCTGTACTCGTACTCTTCGCCCGCCGTGATGTTGGGATTGTAGTAAAAGACAGTGATATTGAAGAATTCTCTGAGATACTCGAGCACATAGCTGGAACAGGGCGCACAGCAGCTGTGCAGAAGGAGCCTCGGCGCGGTGCCGTTCTCCTCCAGCCCTTGAATTTCCTTTTCCAGTATCTTGCTGTAGTTGGGGGTGTTTGACATTGATCTCTCTTATGACATGCGCTTGTTACATGCTCTATTTTGACATTTCTTAAAACGGAAAATGCGGAGTATGCGCGGAACGGGCCGCACATACTCCATATTTTCTGCTTGATCGTCTATTAGTTGAAATAGCGGACGCCGCTCTCGAAGAGCCTGAGGTCCTGCTCGCCGTAGATGTTGAGGTTGACGCCACTGCCCTTGCGCTCGCAGTGGGCCATCTTGCCCAGGATCCTTCCGTCGGGGGAAGTGATGCCTTCGATCGCCGCATAGGAACCGTTGATGTTCCACTCCTCATCCATGGAGATATTGCCGTCGGGATCGCAGTACTGGGTCGCCACCTGTCCGTTCGCGAACAGCTTGTCGATCCACTCCTTGGGAGCTACGAAGCGGCCCTCTCCGTGGGAAGCGGGATTGGTGTAAACGCCGCCCAGCTGTGCGCCGGCAAGCCAGGGGGACTTGTTGGTGACTACTTTGGTATAGGCCATCTTGGAGATGTGCCTGCCGATCGTGTTGTAGGTCAGGGTCGGCGAATTCTCATTCTGCCCCGTCATCGCTCCGTTCGGAACAAGGCCCAGCTTGATCAGTGCCTGGAAACCGTTGCAGATTCCGAGGATCAGGCCGTCCCTCTTATTCAGGAGGTCGCCCACGGCGTCTTCGATGACTGCGTTCCGGAAGGCCGTCGCGAAGAACTTGGCGCTTCCGTCGGGCTCGTCACCCGCGGAGAAACCGCCGGGGAACATGATGATCTGCGCCTGCTCGATCGCCTTTGCGTAAGCGTTCACGCTCTCCCGGATATCCGTGGCAGAGAGGTTTGTGAACACTTTCGTGATCGTCTTGGCGCCGGCCGCCTCAAAGGCTGCCGCAGTGTCGTACTCGCAGTTGGTTCCGGGGAACACGGGAATAAACACAGTCGGCTGCGCGATCTTGTGACTGCAGACATAGACGTCGCCCTTGTCGTAGATCGGAGTATTCACCGGCGTCGTCTCCTTGGAAGCCTTGGAAGGGAATACCTTCTCCAGAGGAGCTTTCCAGGTCTCTACGGCCTCCGCTTCCGATACGGAAGCGCCGTGCCATGTAAACTCCGCGCCTTCTCCTGCCTCTGTGACAGTACCGATGACGGTGTAATTGTCCGGGATGCGCTCATCGAGAATCTCCTCACAGCCGGGCTCCATCTCGAGAAGGAGGTCGCCGATCCTGTTCCTGAACAGGTGCCCCAGCGGTACTTCGTCACTAAAAGCGATGCCGAAGCCGTTGCCGAACGCCATCTTGGCCGCCGCGGGAGCCACACCGTAGCAGTCCACCGCGTAGGCTGCCTTTACCTTGCCCTCTCTCATGAGCTGCGTGACGCGCTCATAGATGGCGCAGACATCCGTGTAAACGGGAATATCGTACTCATCTCTCTCGATGTCGATCTGCACCAGCTTGTCGCCGGCTTTCTTGAGCTCCGGCGTGATGACATCGGAGATCTTCGCCACATCCACCGCAAAAGATACGAGCGTCGGAGGTACGTCGATATCATTAAAAGTTCCGGACATACTGTCCTTGCCGCCGATACTGCCGATGCCAAAGCCCAGCTGCGCGTCATAGGCGCCCAGCAGTGCGGAGAAAGGCTGGCTCCAGCGGGAAGGATCCTTGGACATTCTGCCAAAATATTCCTGGAAGGTGAGATGGAGCTTTTTAATGTCGCCGCCGGCTGCCACTGCTTTGGCGACGGATTCGGTCACCGCGTAGACGGCGCCGTGATAAGGGCTCCAGGAGCTGAGGTAGGGATCAAAGCCGTAACTCATCATAGTGACGGTGTCGGTCTTGCCGCCCAGCACAGGGAGTTTGGCGACCATGGTCTGCGTCTCGGTCAGCTGGTACTTGCCGCCATAAGGCATGTCCACTGTGCCCGCGCCGATGGAGGCGTCGAACATCTCGACCAGTCCCTTCTGGGAGCAGGTGTTGAGATCCGCGAGCGAATGCTTCATCGCCTTTTGGAAGTCCTCGCCGGTCATGTCGCGGTTTCTGCGGCCGGCGAAATCCTCGCTGATCTTCTCGCAAGCAAATTTATTGAGATAATTGTCTTCCTCGGAAGGCATGAGGACCTTGACGTCCGTCTCCTGATGGGCGCCGTTTGTATCAAGGAAGGCTCTGGAGATATCCACGACGGGCTTTCCTCTCCAGTTGAGGACAAGCCTGGGCTCCTTAGTGACGACAGCCACAGGGGTCGCCTCCAGGTTTTCCTCGGCCGCGTAGGTCAGGAACTGCTCTTTATCTTCGGGCGCGACTACGACAGCCATTCTCTCCTGGGACTCGGAAATAGCGAGTTCCGTGCCGTCAAGTCCCTCGTACTTCTTGGGAACCAGGTCCAGATTGACCTTGAGTCCGTCTGCCAGCTCGCCGATGGCGACAGAGACGCCGCCCGCGCCGAAATCGTTGCACTTCTTGATGAGGCTGGAGACTTCGGGCCTGCGGAACAGCCTCTGCAGTTTTCTCTCTGTAGGGGCGTTGCCCTTCTGCACTTCCGCGCCGCATTCCGTCAGGGACTGATCGTTGTGGGCCTTGGAGGAGCCGGTCGCTCCGCCCATGCCGTCGCGTCCCGTGCGGCCGCCCAGAAGGATGATGATATCGCCGGGATCGCTGTTCTCGCGCTTTACGTTCTTTCTCGCCGCAGCGCCCATGACCGCGCCGATCTCCATGCGCTTTGCCACATAGCCGGGGTGATAGATCTCCTTGACATGGCCGGTGGCCAGGCCGATCTGGTTGCCGTAGCTGGAATAGCCTTTGGCCGCCCCGAGCACCAGCTTCTTCTGGGGAAGCTTGTTCTCAAGAGTCTGCGATACGGGGACAGTGGGATCGGAAGCACCTGTCACGCGCATAGCCTGATATACATAGCCTCTTCCGGAGAGCGGATCTCTGATGGCGCCGCCAAGGCATGTGGCCGCGCCGCCGAAAGGCTCGATCTCGGTGGGATGGTTGTGGGTCTCGTTCTTGAAGAAGACCAGCCACTCCTCGGTCTGCGGGCCGTTTCCGTAATCCACTTCGATGGGGACCACGACGGAGCAGGCGTTGTTCTCGTCAGACTCTTCCTGGTCCGTGAGCCTTCCGTCGGCCTTGAGCTTCTTCATGCCCATGGTCGCAAGATCCATCAGACACACATATTTGTCATCTCTTCCCTTATAGAATTCCTCTCTCGTGTCGAGATAGCTGAGGTAGGTGGGCTCGATGATATCTCTGTAATAGCCGTCCTCGAATTCCACGTCGCGCAGCTCGGTGGAGAAAGTGGTGTGACGGCAGTGATCCGACCAGTAGGTGTCGAGAACACGGATCTCGGTAATTGTGGGATCCCTGTGCTCTGTGCCGGCAAAATATTCCTGAATGAACAGAAAGTCATTAAAAGTCATGGCGAGGCCGAGCGAGCCGTACAGATTCGAGAGCTCGTCTTCCTTCATGGAGGTAAAACCGGTGAGTACCTTGACGTCATCCGGCTCGGGATAGTCCGTCTGCAGCGTCTCCGGCTTTTCCATGCCGGTCTCGCGGGAATCGACGGGGTTGATGCAGTACTTCTTGATCCTGTCGAGCTCTTCGTCCGTGATATCGCCAAGCAGAATGTAGGTCTCTGCCGTGCGGATCACGGGATTCTCATTCTCATTGAGAAACTGGACGCACTGCACGGCGCTGTCCGCTCTCTGGTCGAACTGGCCGGGAAGGGCTTCAACGCTGAACACGCGGCCGTTCTCCGGGATCTCAATCGTCTCATGGTAGAGAATATCAACGGGCGGCTCGGAAAAAACAGTCCTGCACGCGGTTTCAAAAACTTCATCGGAGATATTCTCCACATCGTATCGGATCAGTTTCCGAACTCCGGTCAGCCCCTTAACCGCCAAAAAGCCGATGATGTCATCTTTAAGCTGCCTTGCTGCTACTGCGTAGGGCTCCTTCTTCTCCACATAGATCCGTCTGACTTTACTCATAGATCGCGCTCTCTCCTCCTGTATGGGGTATGATAATTGAACTTTGTCTCAACGCATTATAACATACGATTTCCAAATGTACATATATCGGTTATCCAATGATTTTATAACTTCCCGAAAAATTTTAGTTGAACATCCCAATACGATGTGTTATACTTCCAAATGTTGACGGAACAGTAAGCCGCCGGCACCCATAAAGGGGAATCATACAATGGCAGTATCACGGTCTCCAAAACCGTTCATGGGGGTTCGAATCCCTCTTCCCCTGCTTCGATTTTAAGTCTTCATCTGTTTCGGATGAAGACTTTTTCATTACCCGAATTTCTCAAAAAAGGAAGCCTGTCATCGACAGACTTCCTTTTTATTCTTACAATGTGAATATTTTGCCCTCAGATCCCCGCAATCCTTCTCAGGACCGCCTCATCCACCGGGAACGGCGGCATCTTGCGCTTGCCTTCATTGCCCAGCACTTCTTCCACGGTCTGCTCAAGGATCTCCATCGGCACCTCATCTCTGCCGCAGGTAGTCACATAGTAGTCTTCAAGAGCGTCTATGCTGGTAAAGCCCGCGAGCACAAGAATTCGGCCCACATCGATCGGATCCGCCTCTCTGAGATATCCCGCGAGGAAATATCCGCAGGCTTTTCCGTGTGCCATGTGCGCGCTGTAGGTGAGCCGGTAGCTGAGCGCGTGGGGAATGGAGGTAGCCGTGTGCGCGATAGCCATACCGGCCATGCAGGAGGCGTTCATCATGTTCTGATAATCCTCCGCGGTCGCTTCCCTGCGCCCCAGAATTACGTCTTTGCTGCGCGCCCACACCTTGATGCCGTATTCCGCGCACATGCGGCTGTAATCCGTCGCCTTGGAGTGGATGTAGCTCTCATAGAGATGGCAGAGCGCGTCCATGGTCGTATTGGCCAGGATCCGCGTCGGCGCGGCGGATACGTATTTCCCGTCGATCAGCGCCAGGTTCGCGAAGATCTTGTGGGGAATCGATCCCTTTACATGCTTGTCGTGTCTGGTCAAAACAGAGACCGCCGTGACCTCGGAGCCCGTGCCGGCCGTCGTGGGAATCTCTGCGATCGGCACAGTGCTCGTCTCCGCCGTCTTGTCATACAGGTACTCCCAATCTTCATCCGGGTGCCGCATCATAAGGGCGACCGCTTTCGCGGCGTCCATGGGCGAGCCGCCGCCGATTCCGATGACGAAATTCGCCTCCACTTTGCAGCCGACCTTTCTGGCTCTCATGATCGTTTCTACGGAAGGATTCTCTTCCACTTCCGCGAATTCCACCCAGGACACTCCGTATTTTTCCAGAGCCTGAGTCACATCCGCAAATGCACCGCATCTTCTGGCGCTGCTCTTTCCTGTGACGATCAGCGCGCGGGTGCCCAGTGCGGCCAACTCGGCCGCATGGTTCATCACGCAGTTTTCTTCGGAATATACTTTAGCGGGCATGTAGAAATTCATGCATGTCCTCCTTCCATTTATGGATTCAGATCAGTTTTTTGTTATTTGCTCTTTTCCGGAACGTCAAATACCTTGGTCGTCCCGAACTTGGTCGTCTGTACGATTCCCTTGAGCCCGAAGCCGGCGTCCACAAGGATCTGGGCCATCTCCTCGACGGAGATCGCACCGGAAGCTTTGACCACGATCTCGGCGCCTCTCTCCTTGGTGTGATACACAGCCAGGGAATCGAGGTTTGCGTTGTTGTCGCCAAAGCATTTGGCCATGGGAGCGAACTCGCCGGGCGTATCCGTTGCGGAGAAGATAAATCTTGTTCCCTGGCTCTTGTAGCCCAAAAGCTCTACGAAAGCCTGGAAGATGTCCTTGTCCGTGATGATGCCGATGACTTTGTTCTTCTCATCGACGACCGGAAGAACGGAGATCTCGTTGTCCAGCATGGTCTGTGCGGCCACTTCCACAAAGACGTCCTCTGTGATGGTCTTGACATCTTTGATCATGATGTCCGAAACCTTGGTCTTGCTGAGCAGGTAGTTGAGCTCATAGATGGAAAGCGCAGTTGTGTTGGCGCCGCTCTTCTCCTCTACCAGTCCGCCGGTGACAAGGCCGATCAGCTTTCCCTGGTCGTCCACTACCGGAAGGCGGTGGAAGTGATTTTTTCTCATGATCTCGACAGCTTTGGAGATCACTACATCTTTGGTAATGGTGTAGGGGTCCTTTGTCATATGATCCTTAACGTACATATTGTTTCCCTCCTGATTATAAGTCGATGTCTATACCCTGTAATGCTATACCGAAGGTCACCCTCCGAGATACGCTTTCTGCACTCTCTCATCATTGGCGAGTTCTTCCCCCGTACCCTCCAATGTGATCTTTCCCGTCTCAAGGACATAAGCCCTGTCGGCGATGGCCAGCGCCCTCTTCGCGTTCTGTTCCACTAAGAGAATGGTAGTTCCCTTGTCGTTGATCTCCTGAATAATGTGGAAGATCTCGGACACCAGCAGCGGAGACAGGCCCATGGAAGGCTCGTCGAGAAGAAGAATGGAAGGCTTTGCCATAAGAGCTCTGCCCATGGCCAGCATCTGCTGCTCGCCACCGGAAAGAGTTCCGGCCGGCTGGATCCGGCGCTCTTTGAGCCTGGGGAAGAGCTGATAGACTTCCTCCATGTCTGCCGCGATGGCGCCTTTATCTTTTCTCAGATAAGCGCCCAGCCTGAGGTTCTCCTCAACCGTCTGGTCCGCGAATACTCTTCTTCCCTCGGGCACCTGGGCAAGTCCCAGGCCGACGATCTTGTTCGCGGGCGTCTTGGTCAGCTCCGTATCGTCGAGCTTGATACTGCCCTCGGCCGCCTTGACAAGGCCGGAGATGGCGTGCATTGTTGTCGTTTTACCGGCGCCGTTCGCACCGATCATTGTCACGATCTCGCCGTCGCGTACCTCAAAGGAGATGCCCTTGATGGCTTCGATCATGCCGTATTTTACCTTAAGGTCTGTTACTTTTAGCATTTATCAATCTCCTAAATACGCTTTGATGACTTCCGGATTGGACTGGATCTCTTCCGGCGTTCCCTGCGCCAGCATCATGCCGTAGTTGAGTACGGTGATCCTCTCGCAGATTCCCATGACCAGTTTCATATCGTGCTCGATCAGGAGGATCGCAATCCCGAAGTGGTCGCGGACAAAGCGGATCATGTCCATCAGCTCTTCCGTCTCCTGCGGGTTCATGCCGGCCGCCGGCTCGTCCAGGAGAAGGAGCTTGGGATTGGTGGCGAGAGCCCTGGCAATCTCCAAGCGTCTCTGTGCGCCGTAAGGAAGATTACTGGCAAGATAATCCGCATAGTCGTCCAGTTCCATGATCTTCAGAAGATCTCTCGCTTTTTCGTCGATCTCCTTCTCGCTGGCGAAGAACTTCGGCAGGCGCAGGATGGCCGTGATCGGCGAGTAAGGTGTGACATTGTGGAAACCTGTCTTTACATTGTCCAGGACAGACAGATTGCCGAACAGGCGGATGTTCTGGAAGGTCCTGGCAATGCCCGCCTTGTTGATGTCTACAACGCTCTTTCCGGCTGTATCTTTGCCGTCGAAGAATATTTTGCCCCTCGTAGGCTTATAGACCTTGGTCAAAAGATTGAAGACCGTTGTCTTTCCGGCGCCGTTGGGGCCGATCAGACCCGCGATCTCGCCGTCAAAGACCTGAAGATTTAAATCATTTACAGCGGTAAGTCCGCCGAAATCAATGCCCAGTTCCTGTACATCAAGGATCGGAGTTTTCCCGTTTTCAGCCATTTTGTCAGCCACTTCAAGCACCTCCTTTCGCCTTGCCCGCAAACAGGCTCTTCCACTTGGTCATGAGCCATTCGTTATTGGTCACCAGCATGATCACGATCAGGACGACCGCGTAGATCAGCATTCTGTAATCCTGCAGTGAACGGAGCAGCTCCGGAAGCAGGATCAGGACGACGGTGGATATGATCGTGCCGGTCATATTGCCCAGTCCGCCCAGAACGACGTAAACAAGGATCAGGATGGAGGTGTTGAAATCAAATTTGTTGGGCACCAGAGTGGAATAATTCAGTCCGTAGAGGGCACCCGCTGCGCCCGCGAGCGCGGCCGAGGTGACAAAGGCAAGCATCTTGGTCCTGGAGATCGGAATACCTACCGATTCCGCCGCGATGCGGTTGTCTCTGGCCGCCATGATCGCCCTGCCGCTTCTGGAGAACATCATGTTATAGACGATCAGGAGCGCGATGATGATCAGAACGGCGCCGACGGTGAAGTTGGCGATCTTCTGCGTTCCGGTGGCGCCCATGGGGCCGTTCAGGAGCATCTTGCCGCCCGGCTGGAGCTTGAAGTTGCTCTGCACGAAGCTTACGTGCAGGCCCTCAGAATCCATTCCGATATAGGCGTTCATGAAGATACTCTTGATGATCTGTCCGAAAGCCAGCGTGACGATAGCGAGGTAGTCGCCCTGCAGGGTCAGGACCGGGATACCGATCACGAATCCGAACAGGCCCGCCAGTATGGCGCCGCAGATGATCGCTATGATCAGCCTGGGAATCCCCGCGGGAATGGAAGCTGCCAGAATTCCGGACACGCATACGCCGCAGAACGCGCCCACGCTCATGAAACCTGCCTGCCCCAGATTCAGCTCGCCCGATACGCCCACGTTGAGGTTGAGGCCGATGGCCGCCACCACGTAACAGGTGATCGGAACCAGAAGGCTGGTGAAGAGACTGTTCAGGTTTCCGGTCTTCATGAGGATCTCGACCGCTATGTAAGCGATGATCACGATGGCAAAAGAGAGAAAGCGGCCTCTCTGTTTTTTGTCTCCGCCAAAGGAGAGTAAACTTTTCTTTTCTTTCATCTTATCTCCCCCTTTTAGACCTTGACGTTGATCTTCTTGCCCAGAAGGCCGGTCGGCTTGAACATGAGGATCAGAATGAGAACGCCGAAAACGATGGCGTCAGACAGCTGTGTGGAAATGTAGGCCTTTGCGAAGATCTCAATGATTCCAAGCAGAAGTCCGCCTACAAAAGCGCCCGGGATCGACCCGATGCCGCCGAATACGGCCGCCGTAAACGCCTTGATACCGGGCATGGAGCCCATGGTCGGATACACGGACGGATAGGTCGAGGCCAGCAGCACGGAGGCGATGGCGGCGAGACCGGAACCGATGGCAAAAGTGATGGAAATGATCATGTTCACGTTAATTCCCATCAGCATGGAAGCGCCCTTATCCTCCGAGCACGCGCGCATCGCGCTGCCCGTCTTTGTCTTGTTAATAAAGAGTGTGAGGCAGACCATGACAATGATACAGGTCACGATCGTGATCAGTGTCAGGTAGGACACGGACGCGGAGCCCAGTGAAATGCCTCCCGTGCTGATCACGGAAGGAAACACCTTGCTCGAGGACGACCACAGAAGCTGCGCGCCGTTCTGGAGGAAATAGCTCACGCCGATCGCAGTGATCAGAACAGCCAGGCTGGGGGCCTGTCTCAGAGGCTTGTAGGCAAGTCTCTCGATCACGACGCCAAGGACCGTACACACCGCCATAGCGGCAAGAACGGCCAGAGGAAGCGGTAAAGAGAATTTAGTAATGGCGAAGAATGCTATGTAGGCTCCGACCATAATGATGTCACCATGTGCGAAATTGAGCATCTTGGCAATGCCGTACACCATCGTGTATCCGAGCGCAATGATGGCGTACACACTGCCCAGCCCCAATCCGTTGATCAAATAGGATAGAAACTGCATGTCTGTCTTCCTCTCTTTAATATGAGATAGTCATCTGAGGGTAAATAATACAGGAAGCCCGCACGGAGGCGGGCTTTAGCCTGTTTACATTCTGAAATACATTCACAAAACTCAGATCATGTTACTGATCAGTCTTCAACACCTACGTAGACGCCGCCCTTGATCACGACAGCCTTGGGGGACTTTGTGACTTCGCCGTTTGCGTTCCACTTCATCTCAGAGCCTGTGAGGCCGCTGAATGTCATGGTGGTGAACTGCTCTACGAGCTTGGTGCAGATCTCTTCAGAGCTCATATCTGCTGTGACGCCTGCCGCCTCGCAAGCCTGCGCGATCGCATAGACGCAGTCATAAGCATCTGCCGCGAACTGGTTGGGAACCTCACCGAATTTCTCTTTGTACTTGTTGACAAAGTTTACAGTGAGCTCATCGGTAGCGTCTGCTGAGAAAGGAGTCAGCAGGTAAACGCCCTCTGCCAGGGAAGTGTCGAAACCTTCGAGGCCGAGGATTCCGTCCATACCGTCAACGCCGAAGAAAGTAGGCTTATAACCCATTCCGTTCGCCTGTGTGAGGATCAGGGAAGCGGGATCATAGTAGATGGGCAGGAACAGGATGTCAGCGCCTGCTTCCTGTGCTTTTCCGAGCTGTACGGTGAAGTCCTGCGCGTTGGAATCGTCGAATGTGCCTTCGCTGTAGACAACGTTGAGACCCTTAGCAGCGGCTTCCGCCATGAATGTGTCGAAAATGCCCTTGGAATAGTTGTCATCGTTCTTGTAGATGATGCCGACCTTGGTTCCCAGTTCGGGATGTGCAGAGATGTAGTCCGCACTTGCAGTTCCCTGGTTAGGGTCTGTGAAGCACATCTGGAAGACATTTCCGAAAGCGCCGGAAAGGTTGTCGGGATCCGCGTAGATAACGGATGTGGAAGATCCGGAAGGTGTGATCGCGAAGATCTTATCTTCCGCATAGGAAGGGGAAACTGCCGCGCCGGGGGCGGAAGTTACGGTTGCGAGGGAAGCCTGCATGCCCCAGTCCTTGAGAACGCCGTAAGCGGTAACTGCCTTCTCGGGATCGTGTGCATCGTCCTGCATATTGAGCTCGAACTGAAGTCCGCCCTTGGCATTGACCTCTTCAACCGCGATCTCAGCTGCGTTCTTGACTGCCTGACCGTAAACAGCTGCGGGGCCTGTCAGAGGGCCGGATCCGCCGATTTTGATGGCGCCGCCTGCACTTGCCTCTGTGCCCTCAGCTGCCGCGCCGCTGTCAGCGGGTGTGCTCTCGGAGCTGCTCGCGCCGCTTGAACCGCCGCATGCCGTCATAGCTGCTGCCATACATACGGACAGCGCAACTGCAAGACTTGTCTTAAAGATTTTTTTCATAATTCACTATCCTCCCTTATGAAAATTTGGCTCTTTGAATCGCCAATGAAGTAATTATAAAATTTTCATAACTTCATTGCAATAGCGTTTCAAAGCATTACAACAAGATTTTCCGCATTTCGCGGTTTTCCCCGATATTTTCTGCTATTTTTCGGTTTCTTCCCTCTTTTTTGCCTCTGCCAGATTAGCGGCGGAAAGCCTGAGATAGAACGCCGTGTTCGTCATGCTCCCCGCAAGGTCCTTCTCTGTCGCCTTGCGGACCACTCTGGCCGGACTTCCCACCGCGACGCTCCCGTCGGGGATCACTGTTCCGCTTGTGACAAGAGCCCCTGCGCCGATCACACAGTTTTTGCCGATCACCGCGCCGTTCATGACGGTGGCGTGCATGCCGATCAGGGAGTTGTCTCCCACCGTGCATCCGTGGAGAAGGGCCAGATGTCCTACGGAAACGTTTTTCCCGACGATCGTCGGAAGCCCTTCGTGGGTGTGGATCACACAGTTGTCCTGTATATTTGAATTCTCTCCCACTACGATCCGGTCCGCGTCGCCCCTCAGCACGGCGTTAAACCAGACACTGCTGTTTTTTTCCAGAGTGACGTCGCCGATCACCCTTGCTCCTTCTGCGATGAATACCGATTCATCTATATGTCCCATACTGTATTTCCTCCTGTCCGAGTCTTCGCATATAGTTTCCTTCGCCCGGGCAGCGCCAAGTTCGCTGATGCCCAAAGCTGAATGATATGCTATTATAACTAATAAAGAACTGAACGGCAAACGCCTCCCCGGGCGCGGCCGTCAGACGGCTGTGAGAGGCCCGGCAGCGCCGGTCTTCTCTGATTTGTTCAAAAATATCAGGAAAGTGTGAGATATGTATAATTGTCCTAATTGCAGCGGGAATCTGAGTTTTGACATCGCCTCACAGAAGCTGATGTGCGACTATTGCAAGACGCAGCTGGACCCCTATGAATACGAAAAGACACGGGACGCCGAGGAAAACGATATGTTCGGCGTCACCGTCTTCACCTGCCCGCAGTGCGGCGGCGAGATCATGACGACAAACGTCACGGCGGCCGGCTTCTGCACTTACTGCGGCGCCTCGACCATCCTGGACAGCAGGATGAGCAGCGAGAAGCGCCCTGCCCACATCATTCCCTTTACGCGCACCAAGGAGGACTGCCGCAAGGCCTATTCTTCCCTTGTCAGAAAGGCTCTGTTTGCCCCGCGCGAGTTGAGGGACCCGGAGTTTCTGGACCGGTTCCGCGGGATCTATATCCCCTACTGGGTCTACAACTATTCCTTCGGCGGAAATATGGACCTGACGGGCGTCAAGTCCTATCGGCGCGGCGATTACAAGATCACCGAGCACTACAGGCTTTCGGGAGAAGTGAGCGCGGACTACAAGGGCCTTACCCATGACGCCTCCTCCTCTTTCGACGACAATGTCGCCGCCGGCATCGCGCCTTTCGAGGCGTCCAGGCTCCAGCCGTTCACGCCTTCTATTCTCTGCGGTTTTTACGCAGACGCTCCCGATGTGGACAGTTCGGTGTATGAGGAAGATATTCTGGACGCCATTTCCGAGGATTCCATCAGCCGGCTCTCCGGAGCGCCCGTCTATAGAGACGCGGGCGTCAGGATGCCGTCCACCGGTGAATTTAAAGGAAAGCTGCGCGGCCCTTCCTTAAATGTCCGGGAAGAAAAACCCGTCTGCGCCTATCTTCCCGTATGGTTTCTGACTTACAGAAAGAATGACCGCGTAGCGTATGCCGTCATGAACGGGAGTACCGGCAAGATCACAGCCGATCTTCCCGTAGAGCCTGTCAAATACCTGCTGGGGAGCCTTCTCCTTGCGATTCCTATCTTCGCGGTCCTGGCCTTCTTCTTTACCATGACAGGCCAGATGGTACTGACAGCTTCCTCTGTGCTGGCCCTGATCAGCCTCGTTTTCTACGGGACCGAGATCGCCGCGATCTCCAAAAAGGATTCCCGCTCGGGCGACAAAGGCTTCCGGTCCGATTCCGCCGACAGTGCGGAGGGCGAAAAAGCAGACAGTTTAGACGGGAAGAAGATCGCCTCACGATTTTCCAAAATAGGGGGAACCCTGATCTGGGTCGCTGCCGTGATCTTCATTGTGATTCCCAGGTTTCTCGATATTCTGGGCAGCCTTGTAACGGATCACCTGCATCTCACCGGCTTTAAGATCTACGGAGGAATTTCTCTCGCCCTTCTTCTGGGCGCCGTGATCTACGCCTTCTCCGGTGCCAAAACAGAGATGGCCAAGAAGAATCTGCTCTTGCATGCCCTCGGATCCATCCTGGCCGTCGTCGCGTCGGCAGCGGTCCTGATCTGGAATCCGGTCAGCGACCTGTGGTTCTACGGCGGATCCATCCTGGCGGCCGTCGGCGTATGCCTCACCTTTATGGGGATCATCGGCAAATACAATATTCTGGCGACAAGGCCGCTCCCCACATTCTATGACAGGAAAGGAGGAAATGACCGTGCGAAATAAAAGACTTCGTCTTATTCTGTCGGGACTTATGCTCTCCGTACTCATGATCGCGCTGCTCCCGTTCCCTGCTTTCGCTGACGACCTGTTCGTCTACACCAACCCGCAGACCGGTTTTTCCGTCTATATCGATGACGGCTATGACCTTCTCACCGATGAGGAAGAGACGGCCCTGGTCGAGGACATGAAGCCGATTACCGAGTACGGAAACGCCGGGTTTATCTCCTGCGAGAACTATGACCTGTCGACGTCTTCCTACTCGGCGCAGAAATACGCGGCGCTCTTCGGCTCGGAGAGCGGCACCCTCCTCGTCATCGACATGGGAATGCGCGAGTTTTATATCAAGAATGACGGGGCCGTCAGCAGGATCGTTACCAACGCCTATTCCAACACGATCTCCGACAACATATACCGCTATGCGGCCCGCGGCGAATTCTACAACTGCGCGTCGATGTGCTTCAGTGAGATCTATATGCTTCTGGCGGGCGGAAAGATCGCCCAGCCCATGCGCTTTATCAGCGCCGCGCTCCTTGCGCTGATCCTGAGCCTTATGATCAACTACCTTCTTGTCCGAGGCCTGTCGGCTCCTAAAAAGGCAAGTCAGGCCGAGATCATCGACGCCGCCAAGGTAGACTTCATTCTCAGGCATCCTCAGGCCAATCTCGATCACACCTCCCGGGTCTACAGCCCCATCCGCTCTTCCCACGGAGGCGGAGGCGGCAGCCGCGGCGGTGGCGGCGGCTTCTCCGGAGGCGGCGGAAGCGGCGGAGGACACCGATTCTGAACAGCCGCGAAAATATGAAGAAAAAAGCGGGTGCCGCACACTGTGCAGCACCCGCTTTTCAGATATAAATTGTAATTATTCAGCACTCCGCCAGATACTCGGACAGCTGTCCGATCCCACGGATTGGGATCAGCTTCATTCCGTCCGGCACCTTGATGCCTTTCGCGCCGGAAACAGGCAGGATACAACTGTGGAAGCCGAGCTTGGCCGCTTCCTGCACCCTGTTCTCCGCCATGGACACCGAACGCACTTCTCCGGAGAGTCCGACCTCTCCGAATACGATCAGATCGTCCGGCACTGCAGTGTTTCTGAACCCTGACAGAATTGCGAGGACGATTCCCAGGTCCAAGGCGGGCTCCGTCTGCCGGATGCCGCCTGCCAGATTGATGTAGGCGTCATACTGGGACAGCGGGATATTCAGCCGCTTTTCCAGAACTGCCATCAGGACGCTCACTCTGTTCGCGTCGGTTCCCGTGGACTGCCGTCTGGGGTGCCCGAAGCTGGTGGGCACGATCAGGGCCTGCACTTCTGTCAGGACCGGCCTCGTCCCTTCCATGGAGCAGGTCACAACGGACCCGCTGGCGCCTAAGGGCCTTCCGCTCAGCATGTATTCGGAAGGATTGAGCACCTCCACCAGTCCCTCTTTTCGCATCTCGAAGATCCCGATCTCATTGGTGGAACCGAATCGGTTCTTGACCCCTCGCAGGATCCTGTAAGAAGCATATCGGTCGCCTTCAAAATAGAGAACCGTATCAACCATATGCTCAAGGACACGGGGTCCTGCCACCGTGCCTTCCTTCGTCACATGGCCAACGATGAAGAAAGTGATCCCCATCTCTTTGGCCAGCCGCAGGAGCACCGCTGTGGTCTCCCGCACCTGCGAGACACTGCCGGGCGCCGATGCGACCTCGTCGCTGTACATGGTCTGTATGGAATCGATCACCACTGCCTGGGGCTTGTCTCTCGCCACAATGTCCGTGATGATCTCCAGATTGGTCTCGCACAGAAACTTAAGGTCATCCGGCGCGCCGCCGATCCGGGAAGCCCGGAGCTTGATCTGCCGGAGCGATTCCTCACCGGAAATATACAGGATTTTGATCCCGCTGCGGGCCATATAGCAGGAAGTCTGCAGAAGGATCGTGGATTTTCCGATTCCGGGATCTCCGCCGACCAGGACGAGCGATCCCGCGACGGCGCCGCCGCCCAGGACGCGGTCGAGTTCCCCGAAGCCGGTGGAAAATCTGGTCTCCTCCCCTTCCTCAATGCTCGAGAGGGAGACCGGCTTTATGCTGTGGTTGCTGCCGCCGAGAGCAAATCCCGACGACGCGGCAGAAAGTCCCCTCTTGGCGCCCGCGGATGTCGAAGCGGGGCTGATCCTGACGGGTTCCTCCACCATTGTATTCCAGGCCTTGCAGGCGGGACACTGTCCCGCCCACTTGGCTGATTCGTATCCGCATTCCTGGCAAAAGAATGCCGTCTTTTTCTTATTCCCTGCCATCGAATACTACATTTCCTCCTCTGAATCCCGCGGTCACCACCTGTCCGGGCAGAATCTCCTCTGCCAGAAGCTTCTCGGAGAGGGCGTCTTCGATGACTTTCTGGATCGCTCTCTTGAGCGGGCGGGCGCCCATCTTGGGATCCGCGTATTCCTTCACGATATGCTTTCTGAGAGCGGGCGTGACCTTGAGCTTAATGCCCAGCTGCGTGTCCGCGCGGCGGATCAGGTCCTCGCACAGAAGCGAGCAGATCCTGTTCATCTCATCGTCATTCAGAGAATGGAATACAAGGATCTCATCGATACGGTTGATGAATTCCGGCCGGAACATCTTCTTTACTTCTTCCATGACGCCGGAGCGCATCTTCTCGTAGGACTGCTCCGCTGTGGGCTTATCGGCAAATCCAAGCGTCTTGGGCTCGATGATCTTCTGGGCGCCAACATTGGACGTCATGATGATCACGGTGTTCTTAAAGTTGACCTTGTGCCCCTTGGAATCCGTTATGTGGCCTTCGTCGAGGATCTGCAGAAGCACATTGAACACGTCTCTGTGGGCTTTTTCGATCTCGTCGAAGAGAATGACGCTGTAAGGGTGGCGCCTGACCTTTTCGGAGAGCTGACCGCCCTCCTCATAGCCTACATAGCCGGGCGCGGAACCGATGATCTTCGACACCGCGTACTGCTCCATGTACTCGGACATGTCGACGCGGATCATATCCTGGTCCGATCCGAACATCACTTCCGCCAGCGCTTTGGAGAGTTCTGTCTTACCTACGCCGGTGGGTCCCAGGAATAGGAACGAACCGATGGGTCTGTTCGGATCCTGCAGGCCTACTCTGCCTCTGCGGATTGCTTTCGCGACGGCGTGGACAGCGTCTTCCTGTCCGATCACTCTCTTGTGCAGTTCGTTTTCCAGTTTCAGAAGTCTTGCGCTCTCCTTCTCGGTCAGTCTGCTTACAGGTACCTTGGACCACATGGAGACGACCTCGGCCACATCCGATTCCTTCACTTCCGGAAGTTTTTCGGACTGTTTCTTCTCCTGGCGCTTTTTGGCCGCCTGCAATTTTTTGACCAGTTCTTCCTGGCGGGCCCTGAGCTGCCTCGCGTCCTCGATCCGGTTCTCAGAAAGAGCTATGGCCATGAGTTTGTCGGCGGAAGCGATCTCATCCTGGATCATCCTGAAGGTATTCTCATGGGCACCCCCAAGACCGCGCAGGCGTACGGCGGCACAGGCCTCGTCGATGACGTCGATGGCCTTATCGGGAAGATTTCGGTCGTTAATGTATCTCTCCGACAGGTCCACGGCTGCCTTGATCGCCTCATCCGTCACAACGACGCCGTGATGTTTCTCATAGGCGGCGACTATGCCGTGCAGGATCTTTTCCGCCTCTTCCCGGGTGGGTTCCTCGACCTGCACAGGCTGGAAGCGCCTCTCAAGAGCCGCGTCCTTTTCCACGTACTTGTGGTACTCGTTAAGCGTTGTCGCGCCGATCAGACGGATCTCTCCTCTGGCCAGAGAAGGTTTGAGAATATTGGAGGCGTCGATGGCGCCTTCCGCTCCGCCCGCACCGATCAGAGTGTGCATCTCATCCACAAAGAGAATGATATTGCCGTCTTCGATCACTTCCGCGATGACTCTCTTGATTCGCTCCTCAAACTCGCCCCTGTACTTGGAACCGGCGACCATGCCCGAGAGGTCCATGGTGAGAAGTCTCTTGTCCTTGACCGTGGCGGGCACATTGCCGTCCACGATCCTCTGCGCGAGCCCTTCAACGATCGCGGTCTTGCCGACGCCGGGTTCGCCCACCAGGCAGGGATTGTTCTTGGTCCTGCGGCTCAGGATCTGGATCACTCTGCTGATCTCATTTTCTCTGCCGATCACGGGATCGAGCTTGCCTTCCCTGGCCAGCCTCGTCAGGTCCCTGCTGTACTGCGGAAGGAGCCTCTGACTCTGGGAGTCATCCGAGACCTCTCCCGAGAGGTCGTCTTTATGTGCCGCGGGGTCCTCGCCGATCGCCGCCAGCGTCTCAAAATAGAGCTTGGCCGGGTTGATTCCCAGCGTCTCGATCAGTTTGAGCGCTATATTCTCTTTTTCCGTGATGATCGCAAGGAGCAGATGCTCTGTGCCCACAGTGTCGGAATGAAAGCGCGCGGCAAGAGTTCCCGCTATCCTCATGATCTTCTGGCACCGGGGAGAGAATCCCTCGTGATCGAGAAGAGCCAGGTTCGCCGACTTGATATTGAGCTGCGCGATCATGTCACTCAGCCTCTCCAAAGTGCAGTTATTGTCGCGCAGGACTTTGGAAGCGACGCCCTCGGGCTCAGCGATCAGGCCCAGAAGCAGATGTTCTGTGCCCGTGTAGTTCTGTTTGTTGTGTCTGGATGCGCTCTTTGCCAGGCGGATCGCCTCCTGCGCATTTTTCGTGTAGTTTTCTCTCATTGATCAATAGTCCTTAGTTTTCGCCGTCATATTCATCGTAAATGCGGTCTACCAGCATCAGCATGTCCTGTTTGGTCAGTCCGCGGCATCTGGCCTGAGCCAGAATGATCCGCATATCCTTTTCGACAATGTTCAGAGCTCTTTCCTTGTTGCGCTCTGTGACCGATATAAAAGCGCCGCGCCTTCTGTCTACTTTAACAAAGCCTTCCTGTCTGAGAATCGTATAGGCTTTATTGACTGTATGCATATTGATCCCGATCTCATCCGCCATCTGTCTTACCGAAGGAAGAACTTCTCCGTCCGATAATCTCGACGTCGCGATCCCCAATATGATCTGATTGCACAGCTGCTGGTAAATAGCCTCGTCACTGCTGAAATCAATCTCAATCAGCATAATATCACCTTCCTTTGCATGACAAGTCGTTAAAATCCACCTGTTATATTTATGTTATAACAGGTGGATTTATATGTCAAGTTCCGCTGTTCTTATGCTGTACTGACCGGATCTCGTTTTTGATCATTTCTTGTTTCTTGTATTGCTGATGAAGGAGTACTCCATGTCATCGTCATCATCGAAGAGAGAATCGGACAGGTCGTCGTCGTCATCGGAGAAATCCGCTTCCTCTTCCTTGTAAGAGACATTTTTCATGACTCTCTGCATGGAGAGCCTTCCCCTGCCGCCTGCGGCCGGATCCGCGTTGCTGTCGGGGATATCCTCCTCATTGTCTGCGGGATCTTCGTCTTCTTCCGTCTCTTCTTTGGGGAGAAGGTCTATATCCTCGGGATACTCCTTATACTCGTCAAATTCGTGCTCTTCGGGCTCGTCCTCATAATCATCGAAGTCTTCGCCCTCATCTTCCGCGTCCTCTTTGGAGTCGGAGCCGAACATTTTCTTCAGAAAGCCGAAGAATCCGCCTTTGGAGGAAGAACGCGCCCTGCGGTTCGCACCGCGCGTATCGTCTTCGTCATCCTCCTCATAATCCTCATCTTCGTATCCGTCGTCGTCCTCGTCCACGTAATCCTCGTCCTCGTCCTCATAATCGTCCGCGTCGGGATCCTCGTCCGAGTCTGTTTCATAGTCATCGAGCTCTTCGTCGACGTAATCGCTCTCCTGCTCCGGAACTTCTTCTTCCTGAGCGGGCGCTGCCTGCTCCTCAGGGCCGGAAGTTTTCTGATCGGAAGTCTTAGAATCGGAAGTCTTAGGATCGGAAGTCTTCTGATCAGAAGTCTCGTGAACAGATTTTTCCTGAGCGGAATCATTTGAATCGGAGTTATTCTGATCGGATATATTCTTCTCGATCTTCGCCGTCGTGGCAGCGATGGCCGCTTCGATCTCTTCGGTGGGGATCTCCGTAACTTCCGTCTCGGAGCTCACATCCATGGTTATGGTGGAGTCGGTGTTGACTATGGGTTTCTCCTCTGCCTTCCCTGCGCTCCTCTGCTGCGCCTGATCTGCTTCAGAAGGCGTATCGGTACCGGAAACTTCATCGGTTTCATAGGACTTATCAGTTTCCGAAGGCTCCTCATCGGGAAGGTCCTCTTCCTCTTCTGCGGGCTCCTCGTCGTCATCGTCCTCAAAGTAATACTCGTCGTCGTCCTCATCCTCGTCGTCGTCGCGTCCGGCGGCCGCCGCTTCGAGGGCTCTGCCTCTGGTGGTCTTGGATCTGCCGTCACGGATGGACTTGAGAAGGAAGAGAACAAATGCGACAAGAGCTATGACCAGTAAGCTGAAGAGGATCGCGAGTGTTCTCCAGACAGGGGCAACGCCGTCCGCTTTGGCGTTTGCGGAAGAGCCGCCCTGTCCCTGAAGATCAGAGACTTTCCATTTGCTTCCGTTGTCGTCGTTGTGGACATACCACTCGCCGTTTCCGCTCTCGTCGGTGTCGTAGCTTACGCGGAAAGCCGCGTTAGGGTCCTTTGTGGCGTCATATTCGCCGCCCTGGGCCGCCGGAGCTTCTGTTGCGGCCGCACCAGCTTCCTGGGTCTGCTGGCCCTCTGCGGCAGGCTGTGCCTCAGTATTCTGCTCCTGGGCAGGCTCCTGCGCCGGTTCCTCTTGCGGCTCTTCCTGGGTCTGTTCCTCCTGTGCCGGTTCCGCTCCGCCGCCGGCGCCGCCTGCGGCTGCGATTTCTTCATCACTGGCATCGATCAGGGAGCTGAATACATACCCCGTATTACCGTTTTCGAGCTGAATATAGTACCAGGTTTCCCCTTCATCGTTTTCAACAGTCTCGAGGATCGTGACCTCAGTACCCTCATCCAGAGATCCGATTGCTCCGTCATCCCTGGAAGCTCCGTTTCTGATTGTAACTCCGTCAGTATTCACCATTGCCGCTGATGCCGCGATCGGTACAGCAAGCGAACTGACCGCGAGAAATGCGCTGATCGCCGCCGCTGTCAGTATTTTGCCGAACTTTTTACTCCATTTGCTCATGATACTCTCCATTCTGAGTCCACCCGCGGCATGTTTGATTTTTTGCCGCGCGCGAGCCGATCGCTGCGCCTTAACTGCGCAGGCGGCTGTTGACTCCTGCTTACGACCTGTTACTGTTCGTCACTGAGCAGCATCTATTGCCTTACCTATGTCATGTCTCATATATTCGCCGTCAAAGTGGACCCATTCGACCGCTTTGTAGGCGTTAGCTCTCGCCTCGAGCAGCGTCTTGCCCAGTGCCGTGACTCCCAGCACACGGCCGCCGCTGGTGACGGTCTCGCCCGCTTCATTGAACTTTGTTCCCGCGTGGAAGCAGTAATAGCCTTCTTTTCCGTCGAAATTGTCAAGTCCGGTGATGACTTTCCCTTTCTCATAGCTTCCGGGATAGCCGCCCGACGCGATCACGACGCAGACCGCCGCGTTGTCCTCGAACTGCAGGTCGATCTTGTCAAGGCTGCCGTCAATGCAGGCCTGCATGACGTCGATGATATCCGACTTCATTCTGGGCAGGACCACCTGGGTCTCCGGGTCGCCGAAACGGGTGTTGTACTCAAGCACTCTGGGGCCGTCCGCCGTGAGCATGAGGCCAAAATAGAGAACGCCCCGGAAAGGTCTTCCCTCCGCCGCCATGGCATCCAGGGTCTTCTGATAGATATGCTCTCTGCAGTAGGCGTCCACTTCGTCCGTGTAGAAAGGACTGGGAGAGAACGTTCCCATGCCGCCTGTGTTGAGGCCGGTATCGCCGTCGCCCGCCCTCTTGTGGTCCTGGGAACTGCTCATCAGCTTGTAATGGGTGCCGTCGGCGAAGGCCAGTACCGATACCTCGCGGCCGGTCATGAACTCCTCAATGACGATCTTGCTTCCCGCGTCGCCGAATTTCCTGTCCGTCATGAGCTCTGCGACGCCTGCCTTTGCTTCTTCAAGTGTCTGGCAGATCAGGACGCCTTTTCCAAGCGCCAGGCCGGAAGCCTTCAGAACGATGGGCATCTTCGCGTTCTCCAGATAGGCGAGCGCTTTATCGGCGTCGTCGAAGACCTCGTAAGCGGCCGTCGGGATCCCGTATTTCTTCATGAGGTCCTTGGAAAATGCTTTACTTCCTTCGATGATCGCCGCGTTCGCAGGCGTTCCGAAGATCCGAAGTCCCTTGGCCTCAAACGCGTCGACTATGCCCGCGCAGAGCGGATCGTCCATGCTGCATACGGTCAGGTCTATGTTCTCACCCTCGGCAAAAGCCGTGAGCGCGTCAAAATCCATTGTTCCGATCGGCACGCACCTGGCGATCTTCGCGATCCCCGCGTTTCCGGGCGCGCAGTAAAGCTGATCTACCTGCGGGCTTCTCCTGAGAGCTTCCGCGATCGCATGCTCTCTTCCGCCTCCTCCAACCAGTAAAACTTTCATAGGAACACCTCTTTTCTGGAATTTATACTGAAACAATTTGTGAAATCTGTCTTAGTCCGCTGCGTTTATTTGTCGCTGATGTGCGTAATACCGTTCTCGTCGATCCTTACCCTGCCCTGGGCGATCAGGGAGATTGCCTCGGGAAGAAGGATCCACTCGGCATCTTCCATGACGCGTCTCTGCAGGACCTCGGGCGTATCGCCCTCTTTCACCTCAACCGCTTTCTGCAGGAGGATCGGGCCGTGGTCGAGGTCCTCGTCCACAAAGTGGACGGTCGCCCCTGTGACCTTGGCGCCTCTGGCAAGGACCTTTTCATGGACATGAAGCCCGTAGTAGCCTTTTCCGCAGAAGGAAGGAATGAGCGCGGGATGAATGTTGATGATCTTTCCCCTGAAAGCGTCGATCACGCAGGCCGGCACCGCGACCATGAAGCCCGCGAGAACGATCAGGTCAGGATCTGCTTCCTTCAGCTTCTCGAGCAGAGCGAGATTGAACTGCTCTCTGTTCTCAAAGTCCTTAGGAGATACACAGATTCCTTCGATTCCCGCTTTCTCCGCCCTGGTCAGGGCGTAAGCGTTCCTGTTGTTGCTGACCACGCGGACGATCTGCGCATTTACGATCTTTCCGCTCTCTACGGCGTCGATGATCGCCTGGAGATTCGTTCCTCCGCCGGATACGCAAACGGCAACTCTCAGCATAATTCGACTCCCTTCTGCGAGCCGCTCACGGCTTCGCCGATCACGTAGGCGTCTTCTCCCGCTTCCTTAAGGGCACAAACGGCCTTTTCGGCGTCAGCGCTGTCTAATGCGAGCACCATTCCGATTCCCATATTGAATGTGTTGTACATGATCTTCTCGTCGATCTCACCCTTTTTCTGCATCAGAGTGAAGATCGGAAGGACCGGGTAGCTGTCCTTTTGCACTCTCGCCACGATTCCATCGGGGAGCATTCTGGGAATATTCTCATAGAAGCCGCCGCCTGTGATGTGGCTGCAGCCCTTGACCGTGATCCCCGCGTCCTTTACCGCGCGAAGCGCTTTCACATAGATCTTTGTGGGAGTAAGAAGAGCCTCTCCGAGAGTCATTCCCAGTTCGGGATAGAATCTCTTGAGATTGGTCTCATTGACATCAAACACTTTTCTGACCAGCGAGAAGCCGTTGCTGTGAACGCCGGAAGAAGCGATGCCGACAAGCTTGTCGCCAGGCTTTATGTTCTCTCCCGTGATCAGGTCCTTCTCGTCCGCCACGCCGACCGCGAAACCTGCCAGGTCATATTCGTCTACCGGGTAGAAGCCGGGCATCTCGGCCGTCTCACCGCCGATCAGCGCCGCGCCCGACTGAATGCAGCCCTCGCAGACGCCGCTAACGATGCTCGCGATCTTCTCGGGCTCATTCTTTCCGCAGGCGATATAGTCCAGGAAATAGAGGGGTTCGCCGCCCGCGCAGGCGACATCGTTGACACACATGGCGACGCAGTCGATGCCTACCGTATCGTGCTTATCCATCAGAAATGCGATCTTGAGCTTTGTGCCGACTCCGTCCGTTCCGGAAAGGAGGATCGGTTTTTCCATCCCCTTGATCTTCTCAAGGGAGAAGGCGCCCGAAAAGCCGCCGAGCCCGCCGAGCACTTCGGGGCGCATAGTGCGCCCTACGTGTTTCTTCATTAATTCCACACTGCGGTAGCCTGCCTCGATGTCGACGCCGGAACTCTTATAATCCAATCCCATCTGTTATTTCTCCTTATAAAATGATTGTGTTTCGCGGCATTCGGCCGCGCTCAAGACTTCTCAGTCTTTTTTGTAATTTTTGTAACCCTTCTCCTGAAGGCGGGCGTCTTTAGCCTCTACTTCAGAAGCCATATTCGCACTGTACTCTTTGAGGCGCGCGAGCAGGTCCGCATCGGAGACTGCCAGGATCTTGGCCGCCAGTATTCCGGCGTTCTTCGCGCCGCCGATCGCCACTGTCGCCACCGGGATTCCCGAGGGCATCTGCACGATGGAATAGAGGGAATCTCTGCCTCCCAGCGAAGTGGTGTGCATGGGGATACCGATCACGGGCATGGGGAAAAGAGCCGCACACATGCCGGGCAGGTGGGCCGCCATACCGGCTCCCGCTATAATGACCTTGATCCCGCGCTCCTCTGCTCCCTTTGCCCACTGAAAGAACAGATCCGGCTCTCTGTGCGCGGATATAATATGCATCTCATAACTTATGCCAAACTCGTCCAGGACCTCGGCCGCCTTGCTCATTACGGACAGATCCGAATCACTTCCCATTACTATTCCTACTTGTGCCATAATTCCTCCTTGATCGATATGCCCGCTGTCAGGACATGAAAACAGATGCCTGTCATCAGGCATTCTTTCATGCTTTAGTTTAACGAAAACGGTTCCCATGTGCAACATGTAAAAAGGCGCCGATCATACTTTTGCGCTGATGCTGTCGAGGGGTCCGTTCAGGATCTGCGTGCCTTCCAGCACGAATCTTCCGTCCCGCAGGATCTCGATCCTCTCTCCGTCTGCTCTGACAGCCGTCAGTTCACCCAGTTCTTCATAGGGGATCGTGATGTCCGTGTGACAGCCGAAATAGGCCTTGCCGGGGTCGGTTTTCCTGAGGATGGAGACGGAATTATCCTTGGCAATGATCTCTTTTCCGTCCGGATTGAAGACGCGGTTTTCTTCGTCCCATGAGTAGCAGGTATCTCCTACTGCGAAGTGCGGTCCCGTCTTCTCCGCGATCAGGATCGGGAGACGGTCGCCAATTCCATATTTTGCCGCAGCCGCGTAAGCGGTCGTATTGGTTCCTATGGCGCACTCGCCCATGGGAAGGCGCTCCTGATTGTGCAGGATATTGTTCCTGATATAAGCCTTGTTTTCCTCTTCGCTGTCGAAATTGCGGCAGCTGTAGCCGGCAACTCGCCCTTCCTCGAAGCGGATCTCCAGATCCTTGAAGAAAAGGCCGTTTAAATAGACGCCGCTGACGTGAAGAATACCGGCAGTTCCCTCCAGGACAGGCGTCGTGAACACCTCTCCGACCGGAATGTTGACGTCTGCCGTGCAGTTCTCGAAGTTGGCCTGTGAAGAAGGATCTTCGGGCTCGAGGAGCTTCACACTTAGCTGTGTCCGGTTTCCGCCGCGGCCGCGGACTTCCACGCGGCAGGCCGTCCCCAGAACGTCGATCATCCTGCCCTGCACCTCTTCATAGAGCGCGTTGTCGAGTGTGTTGATCCGGATCACGGCGTCGAAGATCTCGCGGTACTCATCTTCACTGTCCGCGATCGAAGGCAGCGGGAAATCGATGATCGTAAAGCTTCTGTCCTTGGCGACTACGGCCTCGCTGTACAGATCTGCCGCTTTGATCGAATACTCCGCGCGGAGCTTCTGCTGCGCCTCATTCAGGCGCGGCGCTGCCGCCGTGTACACAGGAGCAAAAGGCCTGCTTCCGAACGTCTCGATCACTGCGGGACCTGCGTAAACAACAGTCTCTTCCCGGAGCCTTCGGTAGGCGTTTGTGAGGCCTTCAAGCTTTCTTGCGCGCAGCGCCTCGTCAAGAAAGAGCGCTTCGTCCTCGCGGTGGTCAAAATAGTACTGCGGATTCGGGTTGGCGCCGCTGTATCCCATCTCTCCCTGGCGGAAGGCGTGGAACAGAGTCGGAACTTCAGCGGACAGTATGGGCTTGAGGCCAAAGGAGGCAAATCCCTTCACACAGGCCCTGTAAATCCTCTCAAAGCCCAGATGGAAGATCACCGCCACGTTCTTCTTGGAGGCAAGATTCTTGCCTCCGTTCACAAAACCTCTTCTGTATCCTTCCGTGATCGTCCCGGCGATCAGAGCGATCGTCTCTTCCGGCAGCTCATCGATGTGCTGCGCGCTTATGACCTCGTCGCGCGTGACATACTCGCCTGTGAGATAAAGATCTCTGAGATCGCCTTTTTTTCGCTGCGCGCGTTCGATGATCCTCGGACTTCCTTCCACAAGTTTGTCCCTCAGATACCAGTACATCTCATCTTCCGCGTAATCGGCCAGGTACTGGTACAGGATGCCTCGGATATGATCACAGGGAGGGACCGTCCCGCTCTCGCGAAAAGCGATAGCAAAGGTCGAGTACACTTCCAGGAAGAGCTCCATGCGGATCAGCACGCGCTCCCTCATGAGCCTGTAGACGAAGGGGATCACGCATCTCATTTCATAGCGCAGCGCGGCAAGGAGCGGGCACATCTCATTACCGAGCTTTTCTGCCGCATAAGCCGGATTGGCCCAGCTTGTCTCATATCTGCCCGGCAGGATCTCTTCGTAGAGTCTCTCATTCCTCTTCTCAAGGACAGAGACGTCCGCCGCGCCCGGCGCGTCAGACTGCAAAAAGGCCTCCTCCTCCGCGATCAGGAGAAACCACTTTGCTCCCTCTTCGAAATAGGGGACGAATGACGGTTCCACTATATTTTCGCCGGCTATGCCGCGCAGGCGTTCCATGGCCAGTTCGTATCTGAGATCGATCATATTTTTATCACTTTCCATAACCGGTAATTTGTTATAGGAACAGGCAGCGCAAAACAGTAAAAGCGCACTGTTCTTTCGAAGAAAAAAGCGGGCTCTGCCGTCCCACCAGGGACAGCGGAGCCGCCGGTTAACCTTTATGCCTTTTTAACTCCGTACTCGGCATAATACTTGTCGAGCTCTTTCTTGATCTTCTTGTCGATCAGCACCTTGCCGTCGATGGGTCTGTTATACAGATACTCCATTACCTCGTCCATAGTGACGATCGCGCTGGCGGGGAATCCGTAATCTTCCCTGATCTCCTCGAGTGCGCTCACCGTTCCCTTGGGACCGACTTCCCTTCTGTCGAGAGAAACGATGAGACCGACGATATCGACGTCCGCCTGCGCCCGGATGATCGGAACGGTCTCCGCGATGGAAGCGCCGGAAGTCGTCACGTCCTCGATGATCATGACCCTGTCCTCGTCGCGGAGGCGGGTTCCGAGAAGCGCGCCCTTGTCGCCGTGATCCTTGATCTCCTTGCGGTTCGCGCAGTATTTGATGTCGCGCCCGTAGAGCTTGCTGATCGCCATGACGGTCGCTACAGCCAGCGGGATTCCTTTATAGGAAGGTCCGAAGAGGACGTCAAAATCGAGACCGTATTTGTCGTTGATCGCCCTGGCGTAGTACTCGCCGAGCTTGATCAGCTGTGAGCCTGTCTTGTAGGCGCCGGCGTTCATGAAGAAAGGAGATTTTCTTCCGCTCTTAAGTGTGAACTCTCCGAATTTGAGGACCTGTGAATCCACCATAAAGTTAATAAAATTCTTCTTGTACTCTTCCATAACTGGTTTCCCCCTATCTGCTATAGACCGTCAGCGGCCAATATTCCAATTTGTTCTGGCGCCGTGGATCGCTCCCCGCAGGTCCGCGATCATGTCGAGTGCGGCAGCTCTCGCTGCGTCGGCAAATCCCTCTTCCCCGTATTTACTGTACGCGTCCTTCTTGTAGGCGGCAATGATGCCTCTGGAAGAATTGACGATCGCGCCCAGTCCGTCGGAGTCGAAGAAACCGCTCAGGTCCGCCGCCGTAGCTCCCTGCGCGCCGTATCCGGGTGCCAGGATGAAGGTGTGCGGCATCAGTTTTCGCAGGATCGCGGCCTGTTCGGGATACGTGGCGCCGACGACGGCACCTACGTTGCTGTAGGCCCCTTCCATGCACTCGGAGCCCCATTCTCTGACCTTGGTTCCGACCAGCTCGTAGACAGCCCGTCCGTCACCGGTCAGCACATCCTGGAATTCCCCGCTGGAAGGATTGGAGGTCTTGACCAGGACGAAGATTCCCTTGTCATACTCCTTGCAGACCTTTACAAAAGGCAGTACGCCGTCTGATCCGAGATAGGGATTGACGGTCGCGAAGTCGACGTCAAAAGCGTGCCCTGCCAGATGTCCTCTCGCATATGCCTCGGAGGTGGAACCGATATCCCCTCTCTTGACATCGCCGATGACGATCAGCCCCTTCGACTTGCAGTATTCCACGGTCTTGCGATACGCGATCATCCCGGGAATCCCGAACTGCTCATACATGGCTACCTGAGGCTTTACTGCAGGCACGATATCGCACACCGCGTCCGTGATCGCCTTGTTGAACTGCCATACGGCCTCCGCCGCGACTGCGTCTTCCTTCTCGCAGTAAGAAGGTATATCCCCACCGACTGTCTCTTCGGCCTTCTCTGAGATAAACTTCGGGATGAAGGACAGGTTGGGATCGAGCCCGACAACGACAGGTGCGTCCTTGCGGACAATGCCCTCTATAAGTCTCTGAATCATTTAATAATCACCTTTCTGTATTGCATAATATAATCCCGCAACTTGCAGACAAAGTATAGCATAACGGTGTACGGCGTGCATCATTTCTTATCTTATTTTCTCATCTCATTTGATCATCTTGTTTTCAAAAACTTCATTTCCCGTTTGGCTTCCTCGTCTCCGGAGTACTGCTTGAGATACTCGGTGAGAAGATCGCGGGCCTTTTCAAATTCGCCGGCGTATTCGTAGGCGACGATCCGGTTGTAAAGTGTGTTCTGCATGTCCGAGGTCCCCTTGGCGGCCGTGACAGCCCTCTCATAGATCTCTGCTGCTTCGCTGTACTTATTCTGCTTCATGAGGATCGAGCCCAGAAGGCCCAGCAGAACCGGCGAAGAATCAGCCTTGGAGCCGAAGCTGTCGATCACTTCCTTGGCCGCCTGTGTGTCGCCAAGCGCTATATGGCACCTGCACACGATCAGAGCCGCCGCCTCATCGCTCCCGGCAAACTGAGCGAGGAGGTCCAGAGCCCCTTTATAATCCTCGAGAAAATACAGGATCTTTCCCTTCAGGACCGGGTCCATGCCCTCGACATTTCCGGCGCCGGCCAGATATCCTTCCCCGACGTTCTTGGCGCCGTACTGCGACATGATCTGCGCGATCTCGAGGATGAGTTCATAATTGCCCCTGTCCATGTTGATCGCTTTGTCAAAATCCGCCTTGGCGCCTTCCAGGTCTGCCGCGGCCGCCTTGGCCGTTCCTCTTGCCACATAGAGATATTTGTCTTCGTCGTTCTTGTCGATCAGGGCGTTGTAGATCAGGATCGCCTGCTGCGGCTGCCCGCTTTTAATGTAACAGCTTGCCAGATATTTCCTGATGTCGTCTTCCATCCCGTCGTGATAGAGCTTGCGCTCGATAAAGGTGGCGGAGTCCAGCGCCTTGTTAAAGGCCTCCTCCGCGCCGGCATATTCCATCTTTCCCATAAGGGCGATGCCAAGGCCGCGGTAGCAGGCCTGAAGCTGCGAGCCCTCCTCGATCGCCGCGCCGTAATAGGCCGCCGCGTTCTCATAATCTCCTTCATCGAGTGCCTGCCTGGCTTTCTCCATAGTCTCGGTATTCTTGGGGCTGCAGCCGCTCAGGACAGATATGGCCAGACATATTATTAGTAAAAGAACGATTTTCTTTTTCAAATCTACCCTCCCGCTCCGTCATTCATCGAAGACGACTTTCACATAGAAGCCGCGCTCGTTTTCCTCGATGGCTTCCACTGTTCCTTCCCTGGAAAGAAGGCGCTGGTTAAAAGGATAATTGCCGCTCATGGCAAGAGAAGGATGGATCGTGTAATAGTAGTTGCTGGGCAGTACGCCTTCCACGATCGTCACCCGGTCTCCGGCCTTCAGAAGGCCTTCCCTCTCCATTTTGAATTCCATCTCTCTCATTTTACCTTGTCCTCTTATTTATGAGAAGTCTTTTCTCCTTCTTAGGCGCGCCCCGCGCGGGGCGCTTTCCGACGCCTGAATCGCTCACTTTGCGGATCACTCTCCGACGACTGCTGCGTTCTCCAGAAGCGACCTGTCCCATCTCTCGTAGGCGGAAGCCTTGAGATGGATGCCGTCACCGGACAGATCCTCGATCAGGTCTCCGTTCGCATCGCAGACATACGGGTTCATGTCGATATAGAATATATCCCTGCCGTTCGCCAGCGTGCTGATGGCGTAGTTTCTCTGACATATGACAGTGTTGTTCCTGCAGCTGTCCGAACTGCTCTTCTCCTCGGATACATGCATGATGCCCTGGATATAGATCAGGGCGTTCGGCTGCCGCTCGCGGATCAGCTCAAGGAGCTCCCTGTATTTCTCATAGAACATATAACTATTGCCGATGCCCAGTTCGTTGACGCCGAGGGCCACATATATTTTGCCGTACTGCTCGTAGTCCAGGGCGTCCTCCACCGTGTAATCCCATCCTTCGCCGTCGTGGTCGGTAAACCACAGCTGCTTGTCCTGAACGTTGTAGACGTTGATGGATTCCTTGGCCAGGAACGCGGCGTTTTCCTTAAAACTTCCGTATTCGCACAGTCCGACCGTTCTGGAGTCGCCGATGAAGAGAGCGTCGGCGAAATAAGTCGGATCCACTTCCTGAAGTCGGAAATAAATGCCGTTTTTGGCAAAGATTCCTTCCGTGTCCGTATTGTACTCCGTGTCGTCCGGCGACAGGAACGCCACATTGACTACATCGTAATCCTCGGCCTGCATGACCGGATTGCAGACGCCTTCCGGGATCGTGTTCGGATCGCCGGTGATCGCGCCTTCCGGAATGGTCTTCACTTCTTTTACTTCGGAGTCCTCCGCCTCCGTATACTGTATGGTGCTTCCGGCTGATGACGCCTCGGCAGACGATGCGCCGGCGGCTGCGCCCGCCGTGGTGCCTTCAGCCGCGCCGGAGGCGGTTGTTGCCCCGGTGCCGGAGGCGGCGCCTGACGCCGTACCGGAGCCGGCAGTCGACGCTGTGCCGGCGGTCACGGCCTCATCAGAAACAGCTTCCGCCGTGATCAGGGCCGCACCTTCTTCCGTAGAGGCTTCCTGCGAAGCATCTTCCTTCTTCCCGCGCTCAAACAGATCCCCCCAGGGATAGATGCCCTCATGGATGCCCTCCATGACCAGCGTCAGTCCCGGCTGGGTGAGCGGCGTAAGCGCCAGATCTTTGTAGAGCCCGTTTCTGCCCGTCCATCCCAGGATGGTCAGCGGAAGCCCTGTGAGCGTCAACATACACAGAAGCGTATATTTTTTCCATAACAAGTGCAGAAATCTCAAAGAATTTCCTCCAAATATACCGGCTAATCAATAGGCCTTTCGCCCGCCGGATCAAAAGCTGAAATACATAAAGGGGTTGCTTTCGGAGATCACGATCCTGTAGACGCAGATCCAGAAGACAGCGGTCAGAGTGAGGATCACCGGCAGCCTCGTCCTGTTCTTTACGATCAGCCTGTACCAGTGCGGCGTGCACAAAAGCAGACTGACAAGGAGGAGCGGCCAGTAGATCATGATCTGTTTCATAAAGTCCCCGGTGTTGACGTTGATCCCGCTTCCGAAAAACGGAAACAGCCTCTCGAAATAGATCCGCAGATCTTTCAGGTTCGGGATCGCGAAGATCACCCAGGTCAGCGGTATGAAGAACCAGACATGGAGATGACCCAGCAGAGGAAAGGCGCTGATCAGTCCGCCGACAACAAATTTCTCCCAGATGATCAGAAGAAACAGTACGAATCCCCACAGGACAAAATTGGGAGTGATTCCGTGCCAGAGACCTGTCAGGAGCCAGACGACGAGAAGATTGAAGATCGTCCGCAGTTTTCCTTTTCTGTTTCCTCCCAGCGGGATATAGACGTAATCCCGGAACCAGGCGCCCAGCGTCGCGTGCCAGCGGCGGTAGAAATCCGCTATGCCGCAGGCCCAGTAGGGATGTAAGAAGTTTACGACAAAGTGGAAGCCCAGCATCAGCCCGATGCCGGCCGCCATGAGGGAATACCCCCAGAAATCCATATAGAGGCGCAGAGAATAGCCCACCGCGCCCATCCAGGCCAGGGGCGTCGAGATGCTCTCAAAGCCGATCTTCTCGATCTCATTCCAGAGAGTGCTCAGAGGATCGGCCAAAAGAACCTTCATTCCAAGTCCAAGGACAAAGAAGAAGAGGCCGTCGCTGAAGGCCTTGGGGGTGACCGTTCTCTCCCTCTTCTCAAATCCGACGTTGTTCCACCGCATGATAGGGCCCTGGGTAACCTGCGGGAACATGGTAAAATAGACCACAGTGTCCATGATGTCCGGACGCCTTGTGATCTCTCCCCGGAAGAGATCCGCCTGATAGGAGATCATCTTGAACAGATAGAAGCTGAATCCCAGAGGCAGCATGAACCCGCGGGAGAGCCCTGACAGCACTTTAAAGAGGATGAGCGACCCGGCGTCGATTAAGATCGCCAGATAAAAGGCCCTTTTGTTGCTTGCCTTTACGCCTCCCTTATCGGCAGAAAACACCATCTGTCCCAATATATAATTGACGATCGTGAGCGCTGTGAGAAGAATGGCCATACGCCCCGCTCCCATGGCATAGAAAATAATGCTCCCGAAAAACAGGACCACTTCCCTGAACCTCGCGGGCGTAATAAAATACACGATCAAAAAAACAGGAAAAAACCTGAATAGAAAAGTCAGGCTGTTGAATAATACCATTTAGTTATCCCTTAGCTTCAGGCTCTGCGAGAGGGCCTGCGCGTTATTCCGTAAGCAGGTCTCTCATCTCCCCGATCAGGTACAGAGAGCCCGCCGCAAAGACGAGGTCATCCTTGTCCCTGCGCATAATAAATGTTTCAGCCGCGTCTCTCACAGACGCGGTCTCATGGACCCTGACACCGGCAGAATCCTGATTCATATTCTCGCTGACACATGCGCGGAGCGTTTCGGCGTCCAGCGCGCGGCTCCCTTCCATGGGCACCGCCGCGATATCGGTAAACAGGCCGGAGCGGCTGATCATTCCCAGCTCCTCCCGATAGCTCTTGTCCTTTACGCAGGAAAAGAGTAAGAAAACGCGGCCCACTTTGCCCTTTTGGCGCTCGGTATCGGTGATCATCTTCACGCTCTCCAGGAAAGCTCTTATGCCGTCCGGATTATGCGCGCCGTCGATCCAGACCCTGGGAAGGATCTCTTCCATCCGACCCGGCCAGGAAGCCTTTTCCACCCCTCTTATGATCATTTCGGGGTCATACCTGCCGATTTTCCGGAGCAGGATCCCGCATGCGGTCACGGCCAGCGCCGTGTTCTCGCACTGATAGAGCGCTCTGTCCGAAATATTGATCCGCAGATTTTTATCATACCGACTGTCCAGTAAAAAATCAATGCCGTTCTCGTCCGCCCTGTTGATCCTCCAGGCCTCCCGGGACAGTTCGAAGGCGGGCGCGCCGACCCGCGCAGCCGTCTCCCTGATCACTTCACAGGCCTGTTCAGGCTCTGTCAGATACACTGCGGGGCAGCCTTTTCTGAGTATTCCTGCTTTTTCCCCTGCGATCTGTGAGATCGTATCTCCCAGGTAAGCCGTGTGGTCGATCCCGATCCTCGTGATCACCGTGACGGCCTTTTCTTCAACGGAATTTGTGGCGTCAAGCCGCCCTCCCAGCCCGGTCTCCAGGACCAGATAGTCCGGCTTCTGATCGCGGAACCACAGCATGGCCATCATAAAGAGCATTTCAAAATAGAGAAGGTGCGGCAGCGCGTCCGGACCGCTCCGGTTGCACGCCTCCTTCACTGTATCGAAATAGCCGAGAAACTCCTCCTCGGAGATCATCTCCCCGTTGATGGACATTCTCTCCCTTATTACGGAAAGATGGGGAGAAATGAAGAGTCCGACGCTAAAGCCCGCTTCCCTCAGACAGGAGGCGATCCTCGCGCACACACTTCCCTTTCCGTTGGTGCCGGCCACATGGATGATCTTCATGCCGCGCTCGGGATGTCCGAACAGGTCAAGGTATCTTTTGACATTTTCCGGACTGCTCTTTTTGGCGAAAAATGGAGTCGAATCCAGATATTCGACGGCTTCCTTCATTTTCTTCGCGCGCTCTTTGGTGTTCATCCCGTATCTGCTTCCTTTCCGGTGATATGGTCATATGATTAAGGGCGCGGTCTTAAACCGCGCCCCTGTATTCAGATCGGCAGCTGTCGTCTGCACGGTCGGAAAATCATGAAAAAAGTCTATGTAAAGTCGTATCAGAACTTCTATCAGAGCTTCTTTAGATTCTCAAGTTCCTCTCTGACGCGCTTCATCTGCTCCTCGTAAGCTTTCTGCTTCTCTTTTTCGGCTTCGATCTTGGCAGCGGGAGCCTTGGCGAGGAATTTCTCATTGCTGAGCATTCCCGCGCTTCTCTTGAGCTCGCCCTGCAGTCTCTTCTCTTCCTTTTCAAGTCTCGCGATCTCGGCGGCTACATCCATGAGATCCGCAAGAGGAAGGTAGAGGGCCGCAAAAGGAAGGATCATACTGAGCGCTCCGTCCGGAACTTCCGCCTTGTCCTTGCACAGGACTGTGTCGGATGCGCTGGCCAGCGTCTCGAAGAACATCTTGTTCTCGGCGAACATGGCGAGCACTTCGTCCTTGTCGGAGACGACGTAGATCTTGGCCTTTCTCGAAGGCGCGACCTGTCTCTCATTTCTGACTGCACGGACTGCGCGGACGGCGTTCTTGATGTTCTCGATCGCCTCTTCCTCGTGAGGGAACCGGAAGTCCTCGCGCGGCAGCGGCCAGGAAGAAATCATGATGGACTCTTCCTTGCTCTGAACGGTGGTGAAGATCTCCTCCGTGATGAAGGGCATATAAGGATGCAGGAGCTTGAGGCCGGTGATCAGGACCTTCTGAAGGGTCCAAAGCGCGGCGAGCTTACTCTGCGTGTCATCCGTCTTGTAGAGCCTGGGCTTGACCATCTCGATGTACCAGTCGCAGAACTCGTCCCACATAAAGTCGTAGACCTTCTGGACCGCGATGCCCAGCTCGAATTTGTTCATGTTGTCCGTGACGGCGGCTACGGTCTCATCCATGCGGGACAGGATCCATTTGTCCTCCGCACAGATACCCGCGGGAACCTTGTCCGCGTCGATCAGGGCCTCAAGAGCCGCTTCCTCGGGCGAGCCTTCCTCGGGAAGGTTCATCATGATAAATCTGGACGCGTTCCAGATCTTGTTGGCGAAGTTTCTGTTGGCGATGACTCTCTCGTCGTAGAAGCGCATATCGTTGCCGGGCGCGTTGCCGGTGATCAGCGTCATGCGCAGCGCGTCCGCGCCGTAATCCGCGATGATCTGCAGAGGATCAATGCCGTTTCCGAGGGACTTGGACATCTTGCGTCCCTGGGAATCCCTGACAAGGCCGTGGAAAAGAACGCTCTTAAAAGGTCTCTCTCCCATCTGCTCGTAACCCGAGAAGATCATTCGGATGACCCAGAAGAAAATGATGTCATAGCCGGTGACCAGGACGTCGGTGGGATAGAAATATTTGAGGTCTTCTGTCTGCTCGGGCCAGCCCAGTGTGCTGAAAGGCCACAGGGCGCTGGAGAACCAGGTGTCCAGTGTGTCGGGATCCTGGGTGAAATGCGTGCAGCCGCACTTAGGGCAGACGGTCGGCTCTTCTTTGGCGACGACGATCTCGCCGCACTGATCGCAGTAATAAGCGGGGATTCTGTGGCCCCACCAGAGCTGACGGCTGATGCACCAGTCGCGGATGTTGTCCGTCCAGTTGAAGTAGGTCTTCTCCATGCGCTTGGGGATCAGCTGGATGTCGCCCTCTTTGACGCCCTTGACGGCGGGCTTAATGAGCTCGTCCATCTTGACGAACCACTGCTGCTTGATCAAAGGCTCGACAGTCGTGCCGCATCTGTCATGCGTGCCGACATTGTGGCTGTAATCTTCAATGCGGACAAGAAGTCCCATCTCGTCGAGTTCCTTGACGATCTGCGCTCTCGCCTCATATCTGTCCATGCCGCAGAACTTGCCGCCGTTCTCGTTGATGGTTGCGTTGTCGTTCATGATGTTGATCTCAGGCAGGTTATGGCGCTTTCCGACCTCGAAGTCGTTGGGGTCATGGGCGGGCGTGATCTTGACGACGCCGGTACCGAATTCCCTGTCGACGTACTCGTCGGCGACGATCGGGATCTTTCTGTCCACGAAAGGAAGCCACACATAGCGGCCGATCAGATCTTTATAGCGGTCATCTTCGGGATGAACGGCGACGGCCGTATCACCGAGCATGGTCTCGGGACGGGTGGTGGCGAACTCAAGGAATGTGGTCTTGGAGATCTGCCCGTCCTCTTCGATCAGAGGATATTTGATGTGCCAGAAATGGCCGGCCTGCTCCTCGTACTGCACTTCCGCGTCGGAAATAGAGGTGTTGCACACAGGGCACCAGTTGATGATCCTGCTTCCCTTGTAGATCCACCCTTTCTCATGCATCTTGACGAAGACTTCCGTGACGGCTTTGTTGCAGCCCTCGTCCATTGTGAAGCGCTCGCGGTCCCAGTCGCAGGAAGAGCCCAGCTTCTTGAGCTGGTTGACGATCCTGCCGCCGTACTCCTTGCGCCAGTCCCAGCAGTACTTGAGGAATTTCTCGCGGCCCAGGTCCTGCTTGCTGATGCCCTGCTCCTTGAGGTTGTTGATGATCTTGACTTCCGTCGCGATGGAAGCGTGGTCCGTTCCGGGCTGCCAGAGGGCGTTGTAGCCCTGCATGCGCTTCCAGCGGATCAGGATATCCTGCATGGTATTGTCCAGGGCGTGGCCCATGTGAAGCTGACCTGTGATATTCGGCGGAGGGATCACGATCGTGAAGGGCGTCTTGCTGTGATCCACCTCGGCGTGGAAGTACTTCTTTTCCTCCCAGTTTTTATAGATCCGGTCCTCAATTCCCTGAGGATCATAAGTCTTGGCGAGCATCTTTCGCATTTTTGTAGTCTCCTTGGTCCTTTATCTTTTATCAGAGCCGCTCCTTTAAGGAAAGGCGCTGAATGATTACATATTATGAACAAATATATATAGGTGTCTGTCTTTTGTCAATTCCGGCTTCAGAGGAACTGGTTTCGCGCCGGTATATAGTCGTAATCGGCCTCTTTGAGTTTGGCGACGATCTCCTCTTTATTAAGCTCGAGGTCATCGCAGAGGGCGTCCAGCGACGCGTACTGGTCTCTCAGTTTCATATTAAGAAAACTTGCGAGCATATCGGGATCTGAAGGCAGCATGATCTCCTCCTTTGCTTTTGCAGGGCAGTTAACTGAAAATAATTCAGTATAGATTCTGTCCATTCTGCGGTGTACATTCCATCCGATGATGGTATAATTCATATTTGCAACGTAAACCATTGTACCATAAAAGTATTGGAAATTATGAATCAAACTTCTGAAAAAACACAAGAAATCACGGCCGGGGCGCGTCAGCTTCCCTGGTTTGTGCGCGGACTCCGCGACGGAATCCCGATCTGCATGGGATATTTTGCCGTTTCCTTTGCGCTCGGCATCACGGCAAGAGGGATCGGCATGACCGCGCTGCAGGCAGGTCTGATGTCTGCGGGAATGGTGGCATCGGCGGGCGAGTTCGCCGCGATCGGTCTGATCGCCTCCCACGCCGGCGTATTTGAGATGATCACCACCTGTATCGTCGTCAACATGCGCTATTTCCTGATGAGCTGTTCGCTCTCACAAAAGCTCAGCCCGGATCTTCCTTTTTACCACAGGTTTCTCCTCCCCTACTGTATCACAGATGAGATCTTCGGCCTTTCCTCGGCTGTCAAGGGGTATCTGGAGCCAAAATATACCTACGGAATGACGATCGTCTCTGTCGCCGGCTGGACGACCGGCACCGTGCTCGGCGTTCTTTTAGGCAACATCATGCCCGGCTGGGCGGTCAACGCGCTGAGCGTATCCCTTTACGGCATGTTCCTGGCCATCATCATTCCGCCCGCCAGACAAAACCGCTTTATCCTCGGTCTTGTGGTGGTCTCCATGACTGCCAGCGGACTCTTCTCCGTGCTCCCCGTGCTCAGAGAGATTTCCGGCGGTTTCAAGGTCATCATCCTCACGCTTGTGATCGCGGGCGCTGCCGCGGTGATCCATCCCGTGGAAGAAAGGAAGGAAGCATGAACAGCAATTACGTCTATTTCGCACTCCTGGTCATGTGTCTCACTGTATACTGCATCAGGATGCTCCCTTTTCTGGTCTTCAGAAGAGAGATCACCAGCCCGTTTATCCGCTCTTTTCTGTATTATGTCCCTTACGTGACCCTCGCCGTCATGACTTTCCCGGCGATCGTCACCGCAACCGACAATATATGGTCGGGCCTTGCGGCGCTGATCGTAGGCCTTCTGGCCGCGTGGTTTAAAGGCGATCTGTTCTTTGTCGCCATCTCCTGCTGCGCGACCGTTTTTCTCACCGGACTCATCTTCTGATTCCGTGAGAAGGAAAAATGACCTCTAAAGTCCGTTTATTGTTTTTTTATACACTTTTTTCCTTTTATTTCTTGAAATCACCATTCTATACACTACAATGAATTACGAATGGGATACTTTTTGGGCTAAAAAAGATTACAAAGGAATGTGATTACATCTATGATCGAGAATTTAAAGTATCGTTTTTCCAGATTCATGCAGGGCAGATACGGAGTGGACAGTCTTTCCCGCTTCCTCTCCTTTTTCCTTCTCGCCTTCATTGTAGTCGGGATGTTTATACGGATCCCATTTTCCGGGCTGATCACGCTTGTGGTCCTCGTGATCCTCTATTGGAGAATGTTCTCCAGAGACATTCCCAGGCGATATGAAGAAAACCAGAAATTCCTGCAGCTGCGTGACAAGCTGATGGGCCGCTTCTCAAGCTTCGGAAGCAATATGTCCCAGTTAAAGGACTATCATATATACAAATGCGCCCGCTGCAACCAGAAGATCCGCATTCCGCGGGGAAAAGGCCATATCATGGTGCGGTGTCCGAGGTGCGGATACGAATTTCACAAAAAGAGCTGAAAAAAGCGGTCGGTCCTCCGGCCGCTTTCTTATGTTATACTACTATTGGAATCCACCGATATTTGATCTTAAAAGGAGCTTTTCTATTATGTTCGGTTATGTCGTCGTCAATGAACAGGAACTGAAGATCCGCGAGTTCAACCTCTACCGCTCTTATTACTGCGGGATGTGTATGGACCTGAAGGACCACTACGGACAGACGGGAAGGCTCACGCTCAGCTATGACACGGTCTTTCTCTCCCTCCTTCTGACCGGCCTCTATGAGCCGCAGGAAGTCAGGCGCACTGTTCGATGTGTCGTGCACCCTTTTGAAAAGCACGCGACGAGCCAGAACGAGTACACCCGCTACGCCGCCGACATGGGAATCATCCTCTCCTATTATTCCTGCCTGGACGACTGGAATGATGAGAAGTCGAAGAGCAAAAGATTGTACGCCGCAGCTTTAAAAAACGGATGCGAAAAGGCGGCGGCCCTCTATCCCGAGAAGGCGTCCGTGATCCGCGACAGGCTGGACGCCCTGCATGAGCTGGAAAAGAAGGCCGGGGACACAAACCTGACGCCTGCCGGCGTCCTGGACAGGGCGGCCAATATCTTCGGGGAGCTGCTGTCAGAAGTCTTTGACTACAAAAAGGACACCTGGAGTCCCGCTCTTCGCAGAGTCGGTTTCGAACTGGGGCGCTTTATCTATATTTTGGACGCCTACGACGACCTGGAGAAGGACGAGCGCACAGGGAGCTTCAATCCGCTCCTTCCCATGAAGGACAGGCCCGGCTTCGATGAATATGTGCGCGGCATTCTCACAATGGCGCTCTCCGACTGCACGGCCGCTTTTGAGACGCTGCCGATCGTAGAAAATGTTGATATCCTTCGAAATATACTGTATTCTGGAATATGGTGTAAGTTCGAAGAAAAGCACAGAAAACGAACGGAGGCGGGAGCCTTCGCGGAAAGGACGTCGCAGAATGAGTGATCCGTATAAAGTACTCGGCATTGAGAGAAATGCTACAGAGGAAGAGATCAAGAAGGCATACCGCACTCTGAGTAAGAAGTATCACCCGGATGCCAATATCAATAATCCCAACAAAGAGAAAGCCGAGGAGATGTTCAAGCTGGTACAGGAAGCTTATCAGCAGATCATTTACGAGCGGCAGCATCCTTATTCCACTTCCGGAAGCTCTACCGGATCGGGACAGGGACCTGCCTCCAGCACTTACTCCGGCGGCAGCTATTCCGGCCAGGGCGGCCAGTTCTACACGAACTGGGAAGATTTCTTCAACGATTTCTTCGCGGGCGCTTACGGCGGCCAGTATCATCAGAATTACAACCAGAACATGAGCAGCGACTACGTGAGATATATGAACGCGGCCGCCAGCTATATCAACAACAGGCGCTACAATGAAGCCCTCAACGTTCTCAGCAACGTGCAGGATCACAGTGCGCTCTGGTACTATTACAGCGCGATCGCCAACGCCGGGCTCGGAAATCATGCGCAGGCCCTTGAGCACGCCCAGACGGCGGCCAGCATGGAGCCGAACAACTACTCCTACCAGAACCTGGTCACGCAGCTGAGCCGCGGAAGCAATCGCTATCAGCAGAGGCAGACGGGATACGTACAGCCTTACGATTCCAGTGGCTGGTGTCTCCGGCTCTGCCTGCTCAACGCGTTTCTCAATCTCTGCTGCGGCGGAAGGTTTTTCTGCTGCTGAGTATCAGCCGGCAAAGAATATTGCAACAGAAGAAAACGAGCGAGAGGATTCAGTCCTCTCGCTCGTTCTTTTTCGTATTTATGTTGCTTCGATTCTCTCAGCGATTTCTGCCGTGGCACTTCTTGTATTTTTTGCCGGATCCGCAAGGGCAGGGATCGTTGGGATAGATCTTGGCGGGCTTTCTCACGGTGCCGCTCTCCTTCTGCTCCTTGTAGAGTCCCTTTCTCTTCTCCTCGTCGAAGATGGGCTCCCACTCCTCCAGCCCGTACAGCCAGTCGGCGCCTGCCGCCACCATGTTCTTGTAGAGCAGTTCCTTGTCAAAGCCGAGGTTTACGACTGTGTTCTCGTCCATCTCCTCGATGGGGTTGGGCTCCTTAAGGGAATCATTGATTCCGTCGAGGAAACCGACCATGGTCATGAGGTCGACGCCGTATTCTTTCGCGAGCTCGCTGACTGTTCCGGTCACTACCTCGTCCGGATTTTTAAGGAGCTGTGCGTAGATGTCTTTCTCCTTGGCAAAATAGTCCGCCCAAAGTCTCTGAAGATCGCCCTTATTGGCTCTCTCATCATATGCTTTATCTCTCCACTGCTGTAAAATTCCCATTGTAATACCGCCTTTCTGTTATCTGTGATATATCAGAGCTCTGTGTCGACTGTGCCTTCAAACACAGTTCTTGCAGGGCCTGTCATCCATACGCTGTTGTTTTCTTTATCCCACTCGATCTCGAGCTGACCGCCCAGGACGTCCACCAGGATCCTGTCATCCGTTTTTCCGTTCAGGACGCAGGCGACGCCGGTGGCGCAGCATCCGGTTCCGCAGGCCAGAGTCTCGCCCGATCCTCTCTCCCAGACTCTCATGCGCACATGTCCACGGTCGATGACCTGCACAAATTCCGTGTTGATCCTGTTGGGGAAGCGCCTGTGATTCTCATAGGCGGGCCCGATCTGCTCCAGAGGGAGGCTCTCTGTATCGTCCACAAAGAGGACTGCGTGGGGATTTCCCATGGAGACGCAGGTCACTCTTCTGACCTCCTCTCCGATCTCGAGCGGCGCATCCACTACCGCATGTTTGATGGTGCTGCCGTCTTCGAGGGTGAGCACTCTTGTCTCCTCCTCATCATAGAGGACGGGGACCTGCTCCGCTTCCAGTATGGCCGGCCCCATGTTGACCCGCACGCGCTTTACGGCGCCGTTTTCCGGATAGAGAGTGAGATACTTGATCTTGCCAAAGCTCTCCACCGCGATCTGTGTCTGATCCGTCAGGCCTTTATCATACACGAACTTTCCGACGCAGCGGATGCCGTTTCCGCACATCTCGCCGCGGCTTCCGTCCGCGTTGTACATCTCCATCTCGAAGTCCGCGATCTGCGAGTCATTTATGAAGATCACGCCGTCGCCGCCGATTCCGAAGTGCCTGTCGCTGAGCTTTCTGACAAGCTCAGGCTTGGACTCGGACGGGATGGTCTGGGAGATGCCGTTTACGTAGACGTAGTCGTTGCCGCATCCTTCCATTTTCGTAAATTTGATGATCATAAGTTCTCTCTTTCTGTTTGTGTCACGGGGACGTATCTCCTGACACATTTTTAATGTGTCAGGAGATACGTCCCCGTGACACAACGTGGCTCACTTTAACTTATCCTATACTCCTCGGCATCTTCTTCCCGTTCTCTCTGGCAACGCACAGGATCTTCTCACTGTCCTCCCGAACCGGTCCCATGGTCTCACTGTCCATCTCCGCCACCCAGGTAAGGCCGGCACGCTCCGCGAAACTCCTGATCTCATCCAGCGTGTACCCGCGCTGCCTGTGGATCTCCTGGTACTTTCGGAACAGATTGTCGCTCTCATCCTCCAGGTTCTCTTTGATGAACAGAGAGAGATCGTACTCGTTGATGCGGGTCTCCTCATCGAACCAGTTGTCCCAGATAAAGGAGCAGTCTTCCCGGTCCTCGGCGATCGTCCTGTCCCCGATCACATCCCTGTAGAGGTGAAGGGTCTTGAAATCGAACACGAAGATTCCGCGCGGAAAGAGAAAGGTATTCACCCTCGTGAACAGCTTCACCATATCCTCGTCCGTGAGTAGGTAGTTGATGCTGTCCCCCACGCTGATAAAGGTCCCCGCCGTTCCGTAGAGCTCGAATTCTCTCATATCCTGGCACAGGTAAAGCGTTCTGTGCCTGAGTTTGTCTCTCCGCTCCAGGGCCATGCCCAGCATCTCCTCGGACAGGTCGATCCCCATGACGTCGTAGCCCCTGTCGGCCAGGATCTCCGTCAGTTTCCCTGTTCCGCAGGCCAGATCCACCACGAGGTTCTTCTCCGCCGCCAGCAGCACATCTCTGGCCTCGGAGGCACCTGTTCTCTTCTGTGACGGTTTGGACACGCCGTAGCGCGTGATCATATCCTGGATGTTGTCAGCCACCAGCTGATAATCCGTACCGTCCATAAATTCATCATAAACGGAAGCAAAACTTCTATAGCTCTCGTACATTTTTCTATTAAAATCTTTCTGTCAAAATATCACAAAGATGTACTTCTGTCACAGTATTATTGACAAATCCTCACAACTTCAGGTGTCTTTTACCACGCGGCGCTCAGACCAGCCTGGCCAGGAGTCCGTAAGAGAGAATGGACATGATCACCGTCGCGATCAGGATTCCGAGGAACTCCGCCACCAGCGCTTTTTTGAAATCGATGTCCAGAAGGGCCGCGAGAAGAGACCCCGTCCAGGCGCCGGTGCCAGGAAGCGGAATGCCCACGAAGAGCATCAGTCCGATAAATTCTCCGTTCTTGAGAGCGTCGCTCTTGTTCAGAGCCCTGTTTTCAAGCTTGGTCACGATCTTTTCCGTGGGTTCAAATTTCCCCAGCCAATTAAAGATTTTCTTGATAAAAAGAAGAATGAAGGGAATCGGGAGGAAATTTCCGATGATGCAGATCGGGATTGCCTCCACAATATCGACCTCGAGAAGGGAAGCGACGACAAGTCCGCCTCTGCACTCCAGGATCGGCATGAGTGAAACAATAAATACAACTGCTTTTGCCGAAATATACTTGCCGAGGTTTGTTGCAAACCAGGCTGCTAAACTATCCATATAACTCCTTGTATAACAATGCTATTTTGCTGCTGTGATCTCTCTGAGCGCTGCCGCGACGGCGTCCATCTGCTCGTCAGTTCCGATGGTGATCCGAAGGAACGCTCTGATTGCCGGAGCGTTCCAGTGGCGCACCACGATATTTCTCTTTCGCAGCTCCGTGAAGAGATAATCGCCCGAAAAACCGGGATGCATGGCAAACACGAAATTTGCCTTGGAATCCGGGAATTTAAAGCCCATCTCCCGCAGCTGTGCCTTGAACCTTTCTCTGGTCGCCACTATTTTGCCCGTGGTCGATTCAAAATAGTCCCTGTCCTCGACAGCGGCCTTCCCGATCATAATGGAAGGAAGATTCATCGTATAAGAATTGAAGGAGAACTTGACATCCTTCAAGTAACCAATGAGCTTCTCGCTTCCCATCGCGAAACCGATCCGCATTCCCGCCATGGAGCGGGACTTGGAGAAAGTCTGGACGACAAGAAGATTGTCGTATTTGTCGATCAGAGGCAGCGCGCTGGTCCCTCCGAAATCGATATAAGCCTCATCCACGATGACGACGCTGTCCGGATTTGACTTCACGATCTTCTCAATCTTGCTCAGCGGCTCCTCCACGCCGGTGGGCGCGTTGGGATTCGGGAAGATGATCCCGCCGTTTTTAAACCTTGTGAGACCGGGCATGTACTCATATTCGTCGATGCCCATATTGCTCGTGAGCGGGATCTGCTTGTACTTGATACCGTACAGATCCGCCCAGACGGGGTAAAAGCTGTAAGTCACAGCTGGAAACAGGATCGGGTCTCCGTTTGTGAAAAAGGTCAGAAAGCAGAGGGCCAGTACGTCGTCCGAACCGACTCCCACAAAGATCTTATCGCTGCTGATTCCGTAAAAATCGGCCAGTGCATCCACAAGGGCCGAAGCGTTCATGTCCGGATACAGGCGCAGGTCGTCGGATCTCTCCGCGAGTTCCCTGATCACTTTCTTCACGCCCGGTGCCGGCGGATAAGGGCATTCGTTGGTATTGAGCTTGATAATGTTCTTGTCCTTCGGCTGTTCTCCCGCCGTATAAGGAACTGTTTTTTTAACTTTACTCTCCCAGGACACAATCTTCCTCCTTGTCTTAAGAAATACCCCAGCGTATTTTACCCTACTTCTGATTCCATGACAACAATGAAAAAACGCCCTGCCGCAAGATTTTCCTGCGGCAGGGGCATATTTGGGTTAAGTACCCGGGTCCCGGAGTATTGAGCTCAATTCATCTGAGTTCAGACCATCTGCTCGGGATGGAACACCTCGTCGAATCTCTCCGGCGTCAGAAAGCCCAGTTTTACACAGGCCTCTTTAAGGGAGATGTTCTCCTTGTGGGCAAGTTTCGCCGTCTTCGCCGCGTTCTCATATCCGATGTAAGGATTGAGCGCCGTCACCAGCATCAGCGAGTTGTGCAGGTTGTGGTTCATCTTCTCGCGGTTTGCCTTGATGCCGCACACGCAGTTTGTCCGGAAAGAGTTCAGAGCATCCGCCAGGAGCCTGACGGACTGCAGATAATTGTAGATGATGACAGGCATGAAGACGTTGAGCTGGAAATTGCCCTGGGAGGCGGCGATCCCGACTGCGGTGTCATTGCCCATGACCTGCACGGCGACCATGGTCACCGCCTCACACTGGGTGGGATTGACCTTGCCGGGCATGATGGAGCTTCCGGGCTCGTTTTCCGGAATGAAGATCTCGCCGAGGCCGCACCTGGGGCCGCTCGAGAGCCATCTTATATCGTTGGCGATCTTCATCATGTCCGCGGCCAGCGCCTTGAGCGCTCCATGGGAGTAGACGAGAGCGTCTTTGGCGGAGAGCGCGTGGAATTTGTTCTCCTCAGTGCGGAAGTTCACTCCGGTCAGCTCAGAGACCGCCTTAGCGGCTTCCTCCGCAAACCCTGCCGGCGCGTTGAGGCCGGTTCCGACGGCCGTTCCGCCCAGTGCCAGCTCAGTGAGGCCCTTCTCGGAGTCCAGGATCATTCCTCTGCACTTCTCCAGCATGGACCGCCAACCGCTGATCTCCTGGGAGAAAGCGATCGGAACTGCGTCCTGCAGATGGGTCCGTCCGCTCTTTACAATGCCTTCATTTTCTTTCTCCAGCCTGCCCATCTCCGCGATCATGGCGTCCAGAGCGGGAACCAGCTGCTGCCGGATGGCGGTCACGGCCGCGATGTGCATAGCCGTGGGGAATGTGTCGTTGGAGCTCTGGGACATGTTTACGGTGTCATTGGGATGCAGAAGCTTTTCCCCGGCGATCTCATTGCCGCGGTTCGCGATCACTTCGTTGACATTCATATTGGACTGAGTGCCGCTGCCGGTCTGCCAGACAGCAAGCGGGAACTGGCCGCTGAGCCCGCCGTCCATAATCTCCTTGCAGACCTGACCGATCAGGCCGCAGCGCTTCTCGTCAAGCTTTCCAAGTCTGCAGTTGGCCATAGCGGCCGCTTTCTTCAAGACGGCAAAAGCCCGGATGATCTCGACGGGCATTTTCTCCGTCCCGATCTGAAAGTTCTGGTAGCTTCTCTGCGTCTGTGCGCCCCAATAGCTGTCCGCGGGCACTCTCATCTCTCCCATGGAGTCGTGTTCGATCCTGTATTCCATCTCTCGTCCTTCCTTTCTTCACTCGTGTGCTGTATCGAATCCGGCGCAGTCGCCCCGGCTCATCGCAGTTATGTATCCCGCTTTGCGGATCCGCAGGTCAATACATCTTCCGCAGGCGGCCGCCTCGTCGTCGGTGCATATTTTGCCGTCGTATAACAGGTATTTGCCCCTGACATCCCCCGGGGAGATGTTGGGCATGATGACATTGGCGCCCGCCAGAAGTCCCAGTTCCCTGCCGGCCGGGTGGATCGTGCCCAGCGCCGTGGTGGCCGGAAGGAGCACGCCCGGCAGCATGAGCCGGATGATCGCCAGAAGATGCAGCGTGTCATAGAGGCTGCCCGGTTTCTCGTCCGCAAAGGGTGTGTCCTTATGCGGGATAAAAGGCCCGATTCCGATCATTTGCGGCCCGAAGTCCTGCATATAGCGCAGATCCTGCAGAATGTGCTCCCTCGTCTGCCCGGGAGACCCCACCATGATTCCGCAGCCCACCTGGTAGCCGATCTCTTTGAGATCTTGCAGGCAGCGCTTCCTGTTCTCGATGGATAGTTCCGCGGGATGAAGATACCGGTAATGATCCGGGTTCGAAGTCTCCTGCCGCAAAAGATAGCGGTCCGCCCCGGCTTCTTTATAAGCCAGATAGGACTCCCTGCTCTTCTCCCCGATGGAAAGCGTTATGGCGCAGTCCGGATATTTCTCCCGGATCGCCCTCACGATTCCGCAGATCCTCTCGTCCGTATAGTACATGTCTTCGCCGCCCTGCAGGACAAAGGTCCGAAATCCCAGCGCGTACCCCTGCTCGCAGCAGCGCAGGATCTGCTCGTCGCTGAGCCTGTAGCGCTCCGCCTTACCGTTGCTCCTGCGGATGCCGCAGTACCGGCAGTCGTTCCTGCAATAATTGGTGAACTCTATGAGCCCGCGCAGATAGACGTCTTTTCCGTAATACTGCTCCCTTACCTTTCGCGCGGCGGCGTACAGGACCGCTTCCTCGGGCGTGCACACGGCAGCCGGGATGGCGCCGCGGATCTGCACGGACCGCACCGCGCCGCTCTCGCCGGTTTCCTCCAGAATGTCCAAGAGCTCGTAAAAAGCGTCGTCCGAAAGCGTATGTTCCCTTTCCAGGATTCCGACCAGTTCTTTGGTTCTCTCAATTCTGTTCATCTCGCACTATTTCCGTACTTCTCTCAAGAATGCCCTTCATGTGGGCGATTGCCGTTCCGTAATTGGTAAAAGGAATCCCCTGGTCCTGCGCGCACTTCATTCGGTAGCGCACTTCGCGGTCGCCAAGCATGCAAGCCCCGCAGTGGATGACCAGCGCGTACCTGCTCAGGTCCTCCGGAAAACCTGTCCCCGAAGAGGTCTCAAACCGGATATCCGCGCCTGTCTTTTGCCGGATCCAGTTAGGGATCTTTTCCGTGCCGATGTCGCCGCACTGCCTGTGGTGGGTGCACCCCTCGGAAATCAGGACTGTATCCCCATTCTTGAGGTCGTCGATCTTCTTTACTCCTTCCAGCGCGCAAGACAGAAATCCTTTATACCTGGCCATCAAAATAGAGAAGGATGTGAGCGGGATCCCCTCCGGAACCGCCTTTGCCACCTCCGAGAAGACCTGGCTGTCCGTGATGACCAGACCTGGCTTTGCATCTTCGCCCAGCTTTTCCAGGACTTCCGGCAGGCGGTCCTGCTTGACGCAGACCGGTATGCCGTCCGCGTCCAGGATCCCCCGGATCATCATCTGCTGAGGAAGAATGAGACGTCCCTTGGGTGCCGCTTTGTCGATCGGTATGACCAGAAGCACGACCTCGGAGGGCTCGATCAGGTCCTCGATCAGATATTTCTTGACGGCGCCGGCCGTTCCCAGAGCGGCAATTTTCTCTTTGAGATCATGGATTCCCTGTCCGGTCTTCGCGCTCACATAGAGGACCTCCGTTCCTGACTGCGCGTCCGGTGCGAGAAGATCCGCCTTGTTGCAGACGACGAGATAAGGAATCTGTTTCTCTTTAAACAGCGCCAGGAGTTCGATGTCCGCCTGCGACATGCCGGTCTGCGCGTCCAGCACCAGGACGGCCAGATCGGTCCGGTTCATCACTCTTTTGGCCCGCGCCACCCGCTTTTCGCCCAGGGCTCCCTCGTCGTCAAATCCGGGCGTGTCGATGATGACCACCGGGCCCAGAGGGAGCAGTTCCATGGACTTGGTCACAGGGTCCGTGGTCGTGCCCCTGACGTCGGAGACCACGGAAATTTCCTGGCCGGTCACCGCATTGACGAGGCTGGATTTGCCGGCGTTCCTTCTCCCGAAAAAGCCGATATGCACTCTCTCGCCCGAAGGCACAGCGTTAAGTCCCATCGCTCTCTCCTTTCGTAATGAATCCCTCTCGAAAAGGATCCCGGAATCTCTTTCGGTAGATCCTTCCTGAGAAGGCAAGATGCGGCGCCTCCTCCAGCGCGGCTCCCTCCGGCAGCACATAGCCGTACATGGGGTCCGCAATGACCAATGTTCCGGGCCTGCACAGCACCTTCAGGGTGTTCTCGATTTCCTCTTCTCCCCGGCAGAGGAGGTCGCCGGGCCGAAGCAGGGATTCGCTCTCCTCGGTCGCCGCGATCACTTTCGTGCGCATGCCCTTCGCCTCGCAATCCTCCGCGATGCTGCAGGACAGGACCGGCTCTCCGATCACGATGCATTGCAGGATATCCCGCATCTCTTCCCTCACATGTCCGTAAAAAGGTCCGCTCTCTCCCCCGGCAGCCGCCTGCCGGAGCCTCTCGAGCAGCTCCTTCGCCGCGCTTCCCACGGGGGCGCCCACCACCCATGGCGTTCCGAAGCGCTTTTGCAGATATCGCGCAGCCCTGAGGCCGGATGCGGAGACGACCAGATTGACGTCCGCTTCGCCCGCCTGCCGCAGCTGTTCCAAGGTATCTCCCATGGCCCACACAGACACCACCCGGCAGCCGCCGTCTTCCAGAATCTCTCGCAGCGAGCCGCAGCAGCTCTTTGCCGCGTAGTCCAGAGGCGTCATGCCCAAAATATTGACTCGAATCTCCCTGTGCTCATCCGCGGACTCCTTCCTGTCGGCCTGCATGCTTTCCGCCGCGTTTTCACCGAACAGCTTTTCCGCCAGCTTCTCGAAGGCGAGTCCGGCTCCGCTGATATAGTCGTGCATCCCGTTGGTCGGAATGTAGAAGGAAGGGATTCCGGTCCGGTGTTCGATGATCCGGCAGATCCCCGCGAAATCCGTCCCCGTCAGATACGGGATCGGCGAGTTGCAGAGCGCTATGAAGGCGGGAGAAAACTCCTGCGCGGCTCGCACCACGTTATCGATGAATTTGGCGTCATTTCCCATGATCGCGTCCGGCTCGCACAGTCCCGACAGAAAGATCAGGCTGTCCCGGTCATACCATCGGATCTCATCGTGTGTGTTATAGGTGGAATTGCAGCCCGACGGGTCGTGCATGACCACCATGCCGCCCAGCTCGTAAAGGGCGCTGCACACGCCGGATACGTCTCCCGTATAGACCGGCAGAATTCGGTATGCCTGTCGCATAGATCCCTCCTGTTCAGATACATTAAATCGCTTCGGCCTGCCCTCACATTACAATGCTCTCGCAGCCCAGTCCTTTTCTGGGCACCAGGTCCTCGGTGTCCTTCTCGTTCACAAAGGCGTCTTCCATGAGCGCCGCCAGCTTGCGGATCCCGCAAAAGCCCCACATGCCGCCGTAATCCACCAGGTTGACGAAATGCCGCGTCCCGCAGAACCAGGCCGCCTTGGGCCCCACAGCCAGATAATCACTGTGCTGCCCGTCGATTCCCTGCGCGTGTAGAAGGCGCCCTTTGACGTGGATCGTGCTGCACAGGAGCACTTCGCCGTGACTCTTCTGCAGCCACTCGAAGTCATCCTGTTCCTCAGGGCTCACCGCGTCCAGATAGACCTCCCTGACATTCAGTCCCCGCTCAAGAAGGAGTCTCGCAAGTCCCAGCGGCCGCTGCACGCAGATATAGTCGATCGCAATGGGAGTATCCCCGATCACGCTCTTCAGATGAAGGATCGCGTCGTCGCAGGCCTTCTCTTCCGCTGCGGGATCGATCCCGGCTTCTTCCAAAGTGATCCCGAAAGCCTGCGCCGCTTTTTCCATGAGCTCCCTGATCTGACCGTAACCTATAGCCGCCGGAAGATAGAGCGGCGCGGCGCCAAGTCTCCTCGCCGTCTGCCTTATGGAAACTTCCGACAGGGGACTTCTTGTGATCATAACTTCTCTGCCGGACAGCTTATAGTACTCTTCCAGCGTCCTGCAATCCTGGATCTGCAGCGGCTCCGAGACCGTCCCCCACTTCTCGTCCGCTTTCCGGATCAGCTTCATGAGTTCACTCTCCGGATCCAGCGCATAGATGTCCCCGAGAAGGGCCGTCTGCCCATTTCTGCTTTTACTGGTCGGCAGCACGTCCATCATGGCTTTTCGGAGCTTCTGGTCGGGCGTAGGGCCGGTCTTCTGCATAATGGGATCCATCCAGCATTTCACGAAAACGATGCCCGGAAATCTCTTTTCCAGTTTCCTGTAGACATAGCCCATGTCGCACCCCATAAAGTGGTGCAGACATACGGGAAAAACCAGAACTGCCTTGGGAAGGTCTTCTTCGCCTCGCTTCTGACGTATCTTGCACAGTACATCCGTGATCCCCTCCAGCGTGATTTCTTCCAGATTCCCGCTCTGCATGTCCTTCTCCTCGAGAACGACACAGGAAAAGCGCTCGATCGCGTTCATCTCCGCCGCCGTCATCACAACGCCCCGCATGCAGTTGTCCGAGCAGATGTAGATCTGGTGGGCCTGCGGCATCAGCATGCCGATGTGGACGATGTTCCAGGTCTCGTGGACGAGTGCGTTGAACTCCAGTCCCGCCGCAAACGGAGCCGGAAAGGAGGCCTCTCCGATGGGAATCCTCGCGGGATTTCCGGACAGATCCGAGAGGGGGCTCTTTTTTGCCCCGCCAAAAGACTGCTTAGCCGCCAGATTCTGAACCGGATACTGAATCCGGCAGTCTCCCGCGATCCTGTCCGCGAGAACCCTGTAGGCGTCCGCCATGGCAGAATCCGGAAAGGCTTCCATGACAGTGGCGCCCAGCTCTTCCGCCTCCTGCACCGTCTCCGACCGCTCAAGAGTGCCGATTACCTCCGTGTGCAGGTCCTCTGCCAGCTCCTGAACCTTCTCCTCCTCGCGCTTCACATTTCGGCGGTTGAGGATCAGGCCGCCCAGCTGCGCGTAGCCCCTCTCCTTAAAGCCCTGCACGGCAAGACCGATATTGGCGGCCGCATAAATGGCCATGTTCTCCCCGGATGTCAGGACGTAGACTCTGTTGGCGAATCCCTCCCGCATGGGCATGGCAAAACCGCCGCAGACCACATCACCCAGGACGTCATAGAGAATGATGTCGGGTCTGTATTTTGCCAGAATATCCTTGTCCCGCAAGGTCTCCAGCGCCGTGATGATCCCGCGCCCCGCGCATCCCTGCCCGGGCGTCGGCCCGCCGGCCTCCGCGCAGATGATCCTGCCTCCGCCTTTCGTCTCCCGGACGCAGATCACGTCCTCGAGAGTAAACGGCTCCCGCCTTCGGACCATCTCCATGACAGTCGGGAGCGCCGCTCCGCCGCGAAGGCTCAGGGTGGAGTCCGCCTTGGGATCGCAGCCGATCTGCAGCACGCACATGCCGCGCTCCGCCCAGTAGCGGGATAAGTTTGAAACGGTCGTCGATTTTCCGATGCCGCCTTTGCCGTAAAAAGCTATTCTGATCATTCTGTCTCCGTCAATGTATCTGCTTTGTTATATCTTCGTTATCAGATCTCCGTTTTAGTGATCACGTTGGAATAGGCCGTCTTGGCGCTGGTGCCCGGAAGCCTCCCGATGCGGCCCGACAGGGCGCTGATCTTCTCCTGCGGCGCGTCCACGGCGACACTGATGATATTGATGCCCTTGCTCCTGTAGGGGATGCCCATTCTGCCGATCACGTACCCGCGGTATTCGTGAAGGATCTCATTGATCTTCTGCGCAGCGTCCTCGTTCTCCACAATAATCGAGATTACCGCCACTCTCGTCTCTATGCTCATACCGGTCCCTCCGACACTCACTTCAGCAGATCCTGGGAAGCAGCTCATTTCCGGGCTGGGGAAGCAGCGTCTGCGCGCCGATCTCCGTCGTCATGGTCACTCTTCCGGGCATCTGATCCGTGATCCTGCCGATCATAGTCGCGCCCTCGGTATATTTGCAGGCCCGAAGTGTCTCCAGTAAAAGCTCCGCGCTCTCCTCGGGGCAGACCATAACGAGCCGGCCCTCGCAGGCAAGGTACAGCGGCTCAAGCCCCAGCAGTCCGCAGACGCCCTTTACGGCCGGATCCACCGGGATGGCCGCCGCTTCCAGGTTCACGCCGACGCCGCTCTGCGCTGCGATCTCATAGAGAACGGTTCCGACGCCGCCTCTTGTGGCGTCACGGATGACATGGATCTCGGGGACAGCGGCCAGAGCGGCCTGTACCGCGCCGGAAAGGGGCGCGCAGTCGCTGGTGATGTCCGCATCAATCCCGTAGTCCTCCCTCTCAAGAAGAATCGTGCAGCCGTGTCTTCCGATGTCGCCGGTCACAATGACGGCGTCGCCGGGCTTTGCCAGCGCACCGGAAGTGCGAACGCCCTCGGGAATGATCCCGACGCCCGTCGTGTTGATGAATACGCCGTCCACCTGTCCCTTGCCGGCGACCTTGGTGTCACCTGCCACGATCTTCACGCCCGCTTCCGCGGCCGTCTTTTCCATGGAGGCAGCGATCTCCTCGAGCTGATCCATGGAAAAGCCCTCTTCGATGACAAATCCGCAGGTGAGATATTTGGGCACGGCGCCCATGCAGGCCAGGTCGTTGACCGTGCCGCAGATCGAGAGCTTTCCGATATTGCCGCCCGCGAAGAAAGCCGGAGATACGATGAAGCCGTCCGTGGACATGGCGATCTTTCCCTTCTCGACATCAATCACGGCAGCGTCGTCCGCCGTAAAGAGCGGGTTCTGGAAATGTGCCTTGAAGACGCGGTCGATCAGCTCGGAGGTCTGTTTGCCTCCGGCGCCGTGCGCCAGTGTTACTGTATCGCTCTTACTCATCTTATTCTCCTCCGTACAGATAGAAAGCCGAGCATGCGCCTTCCCCGGATACCATACAGGCTCCGATGGGGTGCTCGGGCGTGCAGACTTTGCCGAAAACCTTGCAGTCGGAGGGCAGGCATTTGCCTTGCAGGACCTCCCCGCATCTGCAGGCGGGATTGCTCTTTCCCTCTACTTTGGGCAGATTAAACTTAATCCTTGCGTCAAACTGCGCGTAGGAATCCCTCAGCTTCATGCCGGAGAGCGGGATCTCGCCGATTCCTCTCCACTCGCTGTCGCAGGGCTCCATCATGGAGTCCACAAGGCGGACCGCCGCCGGCTGCCCCTGGGGCCTGACCACTCTGGGGTAACAGTTGACGAAGAAGGGCTCCCCCTTCTCGAATTTGGTCACCGCCACGGCCAGCGCCGTAACGAGTTCCGACGCCGTAAATCCGGCGCAGACACCGCTCACGCCGCGCGCCGCCAGGTCCTCGCAGATCCCCGTTCCGACGATCGCGTGCACATGACCGGGATACAGGTACAGGTCCGTGCTGTCCTTCATGGCCTCATAGGCACCGGGCATGGTCTTATTGGCGGTCAAAACAGAGTAATTCTCCACGCCCCGCTCCTGCGCCGACTGTACAGCCAGGCACACGGAAGGCGTCGTGGTCTCAAATCCCACTGACAGAAAGACCACCTGCTCCTCCGGATGAGCGGCCGCGTAATCCACCGCGTCCGCCGGGGAATAGACGACCTGTACTTTGGCCCCTTCGCCGCGCGCCTTCTGAAGGCTCGATGACGTGCCCGGCACCCGCACCAGATCTCCGAATGTGCAGATCGTGCAGCCGTGCTCGAGGGCAAGAAGCAGCGCCTCGTCGATGAAGCTGACCGGCGTCACGCAGACCGGACATCCCGGTCCGGAGATCAGGCGAATGTTCTTCGGCAATATTTTGCGGATTCCCAGGCGGAAAATCTCGTGGGTGTGCGTGCCGCACACTTCCATGATCCGCACTTCGGGTCCGCTGTAATTCCTGAGAATGTCCAGAGCGCTCTTTTTCTTGTCGCCGCCGGCCGTATTCGTGCTGTTCTGACTCATAAATACGCCTCCAGAAGATCCTCCGTCTCCGAACGGTCATCGCTGGTGATCTTGGAAATAGCGGCTCCCGCGTGGACCATGACGTAATCGCCCGGCTCCAGATCTTCAAGGAGCTGCGCAGAGACCTGCCTCTTTGCTCCGCTGGCGTCCACCAGTGCCGTTCCGTTCTCATTGATCCTGACTACTCTCGCCGAAAGTCCTACACACATATTTACCTCCTTACAGTGCTCTATCTAATACTCTCTGCTGGGCAGCCACCGCCTGCCCCAGCGCGATTCCTCCGTCATTAGGCGGCACCAGGTGATGGATCAGCACCCGGAAACCGCGTCTTTCCAGCCCTTTTTTGACCAGATCCAGCAGAAGCCTGTTCTGGAAGCATCCGCCGCTCAGGGCCGCCGTTCCGACTCCGGTTTCCTTGCGGATCTCACAGCAAGCTTCGATGATCTGATCGGCAAGCCTTTTGTGGAAGCAAAAAGCCAGCCTGTCCGGTTCTTCTCCCCGCAGTCTTCCCAGCGTAATCTCTCTGACGATATCTTCCGTGGGAAGGATCAGGCGCCCGTCTTCGCTTTTGTACACAGTCTCCGCGTTTTCGCTTATCGCAGAAAAAACTGCCGTTTGCCCATCGCCGGGTTCGGATTTCCAGGCCGATTTCTCATATCGCTCGGCGGCAAATTCCAGCGCCATGGAGGCCTCCCCTTCGAAGGTGGAATGCCTGCAGATGCCGCAAATCGCGCTCACGGCGTCGAACAGCCGTCCCGCACTTGTGGAAGTCACCGCGTTGAGCCCTCTGTCCGCCATTTTTCTGAGGACGGCCGCCTCCTGTTCTGTACAAAGTTCGAGTTCCTTTATGACCCTGCCGGCATCGGCCAGCGGCGAGTCCGCCTCTTCTTCCTTGCCGATGCTGTGCAGCATGGACACCGCGATCCTCCATCCGTCCCGGGAGGACAGATCGCCGCCCACCTGCACAAAGGGCCTTATGCTGGCCGCTCTGTCAAAAGATCGATAGTCCGCAGTCAGAATCTCTCCGCCCCAGATCGTCCCGTCCGTTCCGTACCCGGTCCCGTCCATGGACACGCCGATCACGCGGTCTGAAAAGTCGTTTTCCGCCATGCAGCTCAGGATATGCGCGTAGTGATGCTGCACTCGCACGACGGGAAGCGGTCCGCCTCCCTGTTCCATGCCGATCTTCTCCGCCAGCTCCAGTGCCGTTGTCACCGAATTATAGCGGGGATGCATGTCGCAGGCGATGACCTGCGGCGTCACTTCCAGGAGCTTTGCGTATCTCTCTGTCGTCTCCTCCAGCGCCTTGACACTGCGAAGATCCGCCAGGTCTCCGATATAGGAAGACGGATAGAAAAGTCCCCCTGTTCCGATGCAGAATGTATTCTTCAGCTCTCCGCCGATAGCCACAATTCCTGTTCCGCTTCCTTCCCCGACACTCTCGCCCCATGCGGACAGCATGTAAGGGAGCGGCGCGTAGCCCCTGGACCGGCGGATCATATAAGGTTCGTCGTCGTAGAAATCCATGACTGAGTCGTCCGCCCGGATCCGGATCTTGCGATCATGGGACAAAATACAGTCGCACAGATTTCCGAGCTCCTGCAGTGCCTCGCTGTCATCCCGGCAGATGGGAGCGCCCGACACATTGCCGCTCGTCATGACAAGACAGTCCGGCATTGTGATGTCATCTGTATAATCAAACAATAAAAGCTGTACCGGCGCATAAGGGAGCATGACGCCGACTGTGGGATTTCCGGGCGCAATAGAGGGACACAGCATTCCCTGCGGCTTTTTCTCAAGCAGGAGAATCGGCTTCTGGTGCCCTGTGAGGATCTCCTTCTGCCGCTCACTGATCACGCACTCCCGCTCTGCGACCGCTTCATCCCGCATCATTACGGCAAAGGGTTTGACCGGCCTGGTCTTTCTTTTCCGGAGCTTTGCCACCGCTTCTTCGTTGGTCGCGTCGCAACAGAGATGAAAACCTCCGATCCCTTTGATCGCCGCGATCCCGCCCTCGGCGATGATCCTGCGCGTCCTTGTGATCGCCTCTCTGCCACGCACCGACTCTTCGCCGGCCAGATAGACCTGCGGCCCGCACTCATTGCAGCACACGGGCTGCGCGTCATAGCGCCGGCTCGAAGGGGAGTGATACTCCTCTGCGCACTGCGGACACATGGGAAACATCTTCATGCTGGTCCGCTCTCTGTCATAAGGCAGCGCGTCCAGGATCGTCAGGCGAGGCCCGCAGCAGGTGCAGTTGATGAACGGGTGCAGGTACCTTCTGTCCGACGGATCATAGAGCTCCGCCTTGCACTCCTCGCAGATCGCGATATCCGGCGAGATGAAGATCTCTCCCTTGGTTTTGGCGCTCTCGATGATCTCGAAGGACTCGAAATGATGCTCGGAGCTGTCCGCACTGCGAACATCCATCTTGAGGACCGCCGCCCGTTTTGGAGGCTTTTTCTCCAGCAGGTTTACAAAATTCTGCGTCTGTTCCTCGCTTCCCTGCGCGAAGATTTCCACATAGGGTCCCTTGTTACAGACCGAACCAGTGATTCCCGCAGTGGCCGCGTGGCGCGCGACTGTCGGGCGGAAACCTACTCCCTGTACTATGCCGTATACTTTGATTCTCAGTGTTCTCGTGTTTTTATCGATCATAATTTACCTGACACCGCAAAGTGGGGAAGATCCGCAAACACCCCGTCAAAATATCGACGGGCCAAAGGGATCATGACCGGATCCGATATGATCATGTCGTAACCTCCTCTGCGAACAGCTTCGGCGATGTCAGACTCCTCTCTGAGCTGCAGGTCGCCGTCACCGCGCAGCTCTTCTTTCATCATGAACCAGGAGGCGACGTCCACCTTGGATGCTCCGAGTTCCAGGAGCACTTCCCTGCAGGAGTTTGCCGTCACCTGTTCGTGAACGACCAGGATCTTCTTTCCGCTGACGCCTGTTTTCCCCGCATTATCCTTGTCAATATCAGGAAGTTTTAAGACGATCTCCCTGATCTTCTTCTCCGCGAGCGGATTGTGAAAGCGAAGCGGGATTCCATATTTTGCCTCAAGTCTCTTTGCGGCTTCATAGCCCGAGACCGTCACGACAAGGATCTCGCTAAGGCTCTGAGGATCCGCAAAGGAAAGGACGCCGTCCTCCCTGCTTCCGAAAAGAACTGCCTGCTTTCCGGTCGTCTTTTCGGCCTCTTCTCTGAGCGCCGCAAAATCCGCGAAGCCGCTCAGGTCCATATATTGGGCACCCAGAATGCCGACCTGACTGCGGGACTTCTCCGCCCCATCCGGTTTCCGGGCAGACCCGATCTTCTCAAATTTTTCAAACAGCGCCAGATATGCCTTCTCGACGCCTCTGTCATAATATTCCATGCCGTCGCAGGCGATCCCGATGCAGGGAAGGCCCGTCTTCTTCTCGGCCATCCTCTCCAGGGCCTTAAAATCCGTCCCGATGACGGCCGGTACCGGCGTTCCGACGATCGCAGTGAAGGCGGGGTCTTTCTCCGTGCCGTCCCTTAGCAGAGCTGCTGTGTCCGCCAGCTTCGCGATCAGGCGGTCGTCACGCCCCAGGATCGCGTCCATGTCGCGAAGGCCCGCGCTGAAGACGGCGCTCCTCTCCCGGAACCAGCGCGGCTCATCAAATCCGCAGATGTTGCCCGTACATCCGCCCGCGTCGCAGATCACGGTGATCCCGCCAAGCTCATAGAAGACGGAGACCGCCCCCGACTGGTCCGGGGCGAAAGGCGTGAGAACGCCCCGATATCCTTTAGGCGGAAGGTTTTCGCTCTCCGGGCGAAGATCCGCCGCAATTTGCGCCACTGTGCTGTCGGCGTCACAGTTTTTCACCGCTGTGCTGCCGGCGTCACTGTTTTGGCTTCCGGCGCCCGCGCCTGTACCGATCCTTCTGACAAGCGCTCCGGCGTCCTCCTGTTCTCCCAGCTGCACCAAGGACCCGTAGAGGTCTTTTCTTCCGCTTCGCGCGGTCTCGTAGAGTGCCTCAAAAAACTGTTTTACCCCCATAAATCCGAAGGGCTGAATATCCTGTCCCCACTGCAGGCAGGCGGCTCCGGGGTGATACCATCCCGCGTCGCGCCCAAGCGCTATATGCAGGCCTCCCTCCGGCTCTGAGGAGTCTTCCTCGTACAGGAGCATGGAAGGCGCCAGGTTGGAATACACCTTCGTCTGCGGGCTCAGCACCGCGAGGTGCCGGATATAGCGATAGGAATCCGTCGTCAGCGTCCCGAAGATCTCCCTGACAGCAAATCCGTAGCGAACCAGCGCCAGCGCAAGCTCGAAGGGATCCGCGTTGATGGCCTCTCCTACGCTGAAGACCGCGTCCGGATAATCCTCCCTGAACTTCTTCATAGCCGCTTTGGCTTCTTCTCTGTACGCCTCGTAGTCGAAGCGTACGCCAAGCGCCGCTCCAAACGCGTCATACTGCGCCGCGATCCGGTCAATCTGATAGAGTCTCATCAGTTCAATGGAAGGGATCCCCAGCTTCTCCTCGAGATCGCCCGCCGCCGGCCTGGCCTCCGGATTGAGGACCAGGTTAAAGTTTGCCTCCGCCATCTTCTGAAATTCTTCGAAATCCGGACAGGAAGAGACTTCCCGGATCTTCCTGACTCCGATCTGTCGGAGCAGGTCCCTGAGCTCGCTCTTTTCATCCACCGGGGCAAAATAGCCCATGATATTGACGCTGTCTGCCTTCTTTTTCATCGGTTCCAGCAGCGAGTAGATGGATTGCCTCACATGAACCATGGGCGGCTTTCGGCCTTCTCTCGTCAGCGCGTACATATAGCAGGGGCGAACGCGGATGCCGTCCAGCATTTTCTCGGCTTTCCTGCAGACTCGCTCCATATCCGTTCCAAGGAGCGCGTCCACACAGGTGATGCAGATCATAATGACAGAAGGCTTCTTTTCAAGACTCTCTGCCAGTTCGCACACCGCCTTGGGGATGCGGCGCAGGTGCCTTCCGGTGACCAGGTCCGTCTCATCCATGGTCAGATAGAAAAATCGGTTCTCGTATCCCTTCAGCGTGCTGATTGAAGAGGTATTTCTTCCGCAGCAGCCGGGAGAGACGATCAGCATGACCGATCCGGGGACCGACAGGCCGGCTCTCTTGACGCCGAAGCCTTCCGCGCCCGGCGAATTGAAAGAAAGGGTCGCCGGTGAACTGTAGATCAGATGTGTGGAGGACTTCATATCCTCCGGGATCGAATCCCTTCCTCTCTCCCATAATTCACTGACTGTATAGCTTTTTGCTCTGTTCATCTTGTTTTCTCTTCCTGCTCAATCAGCCCCCGCGCCAGCGCCAGGAAACATTTACTGACTTCCAGCTCCGGATCTCCCTCGATCACTGTTTTGCCCTGGTCCTCAAAGCGGATGATGTCGTCGCTCCTCGGAATCCTCGCCACAATGGGGAGTCCCTTGGACGCCGCGAATTCTTCCACTTTTCTGCTCTCGCCCTCTACGTTTCTGCTGTTGAGAATGATGCCCTCCACTCTGGCGTAGCTTCGGTCCTCGAAATTTCGGACCGCCGTGCAGATATTATTGGCGGCATAGAGCGCCATCTTCTCGCCGGAAGTGACGATGAGGACTTTCTGGGCGTATCCCTCCCGGATCGGCGCCGCAAAGCCGCCGCAGACCACATCTCCCAGGACATCGTACAGGACGACGTCGGGACGGTAGGTCTCGAAGAGGCGAAGGTCCTCCAGGAGGCTGAAAGTCGCGATGATCCCTCTTCCCGCGCAGCCGAGTCCCGGGGTGGGTCCACCTGTCTCAATGCACAGGATTCCGCCATATCCTTCCTTGGCAATCTGGTCAATGGACTCCGGGTCTTCATCCTTCTCGCGCAGATAGTCCATAACCGGCTGCAGAGGACGCCCTCCCAGCAGATTGATGGTGGAATCTGCCTTGGGATCGCATCCGATCTGAATCACTCTTTTGCCCAGATAGGCGAAAGCGGCCGCCAGGTTGGAGGTCATTGTGGACTTTCCTATGCCGCCTTTTCCGTATATCGCAATCTTGATCATTATTACCTCCGGGGTGCTGAATATTTACAAACAAAGAAAGAGCCCCTTCACCAAACCGGTGAAAGAGCTCATAAACAATCCAAACAGACACTCGCAGAATGAAGCATCCCCGCATTGGAACCAATTCAGGGCAAACAACGCTTCTCCTGCCTTACAGTCATATAAGTACTTTATTATTCGCGCTCTTCCAGGTCGGACAAATACTTTCCTGTCAGAATCTATTGTTCTTTATGTTTTACTCTACTGAGTATACTACATATTCGATGCCTGTGTCATTCATTCCGCTGACTTCGAACACATACTCTCCGTTCTCATACATAAAATCGAAATCGTAGTCGAAGGTTCCGGAGAGGCTGGCCTCGCCGAGCTGCGCCTGCACTTCGCTCGCCGGCGTTCCCCAGGTAAAACCGCAGGGAAGTTCCAGAGAGGGGAGCTTGGGCTCGGCGCCGTCCTTGCCCTTGCCTTTTGTGATATAGATGCCCGTCATGGGAAGGTCGGAGAGCATAACTTCCGAATCGGAGTAGTTGCCGAATTCCGCCTTGACGATGATGTCGTCGTCCGTGAAATCGGGACTTGTCATCTTTGCCAGGACCGATTCCATAGGAGCCATGCTCTTGGTGGACGGATCCCCGTCATACTCTAAAGTGAGCGTCCATTTTCCGAGCTTCATCCCGCTTATTTCGATCGGGAACTGCAGATCCATGCCGTCGAACTTCATAGCGCCGTCAAGGACATCATTGAGGTTCTGCGTGGCCTGCTTTGCTTCTTCCTCTTCCTTCTTCTTCTCTTCTTTTTCCTTTTCCGCCTCGGTGTTGGCCTCGGAAACCTCGGGCTTTTCGATCACTTCTTTTTCTTTTTCCTGAGTAGAAGCGGCGGGCGCCTGCTCTTTACCTGCGTCCTGTGCCTCGGTCTCCTTTTTGGAGGCGCTCTGCGCGGCGTCGTCTGTCTTTACGACTTCTTCCGATTTGACCTGTTCGGGGTTGATCGGTTCCTGTACCGTGCTCGCAGCCGCTGCGCTCTCCTGAGTCTCCTGCGCGGCTGTCTCTTCTTTGGCAGTCTCGGCCGGCTCAGCGGACTTGCCGCAGCCGTATGCCCCAGCCGTGAGTGCCAGCGCCAACATCACCGCAGCGGTTCTCTTCCATTTCATTCCATAACCTTTTCTGATCAATTTTTCTCCTCCCAAATTGTCGTTCATACGGGATTATGACCAAATCCCCTGAACCTTTCCATGGTCCTGCAGTACCGGTCATACAGAAATGACCCGGTCTCTCCGAAGCTCGGAAATGCGTCGTCCGCAATCTCCAGAATACAGGACTCATAAGCGTTGATGATGATCGCGCCCGACGGATGCTCTCTTTTCCGCTCGAATCCCCGACTGTAGTTCTTGTGTACATGCCCGTGCAAAAGATAGAGCGGCCTTATTTTCATGAGCAGCTCATTGAAGCAGTCGAAACCTCTGTGCGGTAGATCTTCCAGATCCCCATAGCCGGCAGGCGGCGCATGGGTGACCAGAAGATCGATCCCGCCGGTAAATCGGGCCTTACGGCTGAGTTTCCTGACGCGCGCAGCCATCTCTCTCTCGGTGTACATGTCAGGACTTTCCTTGTATTTCATCGATCCGCCCAGTCCCGCGATCCTCATTCCTCTGTGATTATATATCATATTTTCGATGCAAATGCACCCACCCGGAGGATTTTTATCATATCCCGAGTCATGATTTCCGCGGATATAGAGCAGCGTGCAGTTTCCGAGCGTCACCAGAAACTCGAGATAACGGGAGCTGAGGTCTCCGCAGGAAATGATCAGTTCTACTCCCTCCAGTTTGTCCGGCGAGAAATAATCCCATAAAGATTTACTTTCTACGTCCGCGATCACAAGAACCTTCACGACCGTTCTCCTTTAAGATTTGTTCTTTACTCCTGATACTTTCACAGTCTTTACTATGGAGTCATACAATTCCCAGGTCTCGGGGATCTCGCCGATCACATTGTCGCAGAGCCAGTCCATCGTGATGATCTCCTTGTCGGTCAGGGACGGTGAGCCCGCTCCTTTGAGAATACCCGTCTGCGTGTGAATCTCCCCTTCGAAAGGATTTACCGCATTTGTCATGACAGTGCGCCGCAGTGTTGTCAGAGCCTTTCTGGATGCATAGGGAAGATCATCGGAGAGAATGATATCAATGACGCCCGCGGCCATTCCCCACCAGTAGTTTACCGCTTTTCCTCTGGCGTCGGCTTTCCGCGTATCCAGAGAGCCGTCAATGAGCTTTCGGATGATCTGTTCGTAGTAAGCGCCCCACTGATAGACGGGCGCCGCGAGGTTATCCACCTCCTGCTCTTTCCTTACGCTTCCGTCTTTTTTCAGGGACCCCGCTTCATGGATCCTGTAGAGGCCGTACTTTCTCGTGGGATCCATGGGCTTAATGAAGTCAATTCCGGAGATGATCCTGCATCCGCTTTCGATCAGCTCTTTCTCCCAGTCGCTCCCCTTTTTGGAGGCCCACACCAGCTTGATCCTGGCATAAGGATCGAACCAGGCCGCTCCGAGCGCGAAAGCATTGATGTTGGCAATGCCGCCGTAGATCGGATAGTCCGCGCGGTATCCGATCATATGGTTCTCCGCAAGAGACGCGGCAAGGCATCCCATGAGGAACTTCGCCTCATACATTCTCGCGTAATAGGTGGGAACAGAATTCAGGGACTGATTGACCGAACAGTTCATGATCCTCATGTCCGAGTACTTGATCGCCGCCTTGAGGCATTCCTCCATCATAGCCGGAGAAGTCGCGAACACAATATCATTTTCGTCGGCGCTGCAGGCCTCAAACGCCTCTTCCAGTTTTTCCGGGGAATCGCAGTTCTCGTACTTGAGTGCTTCCACGGCGCCGTCAAACTTCTCCACAAGTTCGTTGGCCCCCAGTTCGTGCCCGTAGACCCAGCTGGACTCCTCGGCGCTGCGATCGAACAGGAACGCGGCGCGGATCGGTTTGCCGGAATAGGCATTGGTGATCTTGAACAGAGTCTTTACACCGCTTCCCCTGCCCATCTCTTCCGGGCTGCGCACCAGTTCAATACTGTCCTCGCTCGTCCTTGCGATATACTCATTTCTCAGTTTCTGGATCTTGTTCCGAATCAGATTCTCCGAATCATAGAGGAGACTTTCGAGTTCAAAGACCTCAAGGTAGAGCAAAAAAGCGTCGCCCACAGTCAGTCCCTGCCTTACGGCGTGGCTCGACTTATAACAATTTGTGAAGATCGTAAAGGCGGACCTCAGATCTTCGACCAGTTCATCCGGCCAGACTTTTTCCAGATCCTGTCCGAAATGCTCCGCGAGCTTCTTATAAGATCCCAATTTCGAAAATGTGATCTGGAACAGTCCAGTCACATTGTAGAAATCAATGTATTCGTAATAGATCTTTGAACTCGGCTCGTCTGTCTTTGGCGGAAGAATGCGGATCACACGAGCGGGTATAGAGACAGAGCCTATGAGCTTGGAGACGGAAACTCTCTTGTTTCCCTCTTCCACATAGAACTTGTTCATATACTCGTAGACCTTGATGGGATCGCGGATTCCCTCTTCCGAGGCAGAGTCGTAAAGAGAAGCCCATTTCATGGCAAATTCGCTGTCGCGATCGACGAGCGGCATAAAGTTACAGGCGAAAGCGTTCTGTCTTCCGACGGTTTTGGTGCCGGCGATCATATCCAAGGGGATCTCTTTGATTCCCAGTTCTCTGATCGGCATCATATCTATATTCTGTACCATTGAATCGAGCGCGGGAAGATACGGATACTGTCCTGACATCACAGCTCTGCGATAGGCCCGGTCTCCCTCTTTTTTGGCACGATCATAATCAATTTGCATGGCATATTCCTCTCTTAGGTAGTAATTATTTAAAAGTATACATAACTTCCCCGCAAACGAAAATGTCAGAATCGACAAATCCGTAAGCGGATTTTCTATATTTAAACTTTATTTAAGATTACGGTGGTATTTTCATTATAGATTCATAATCAGCCGAACGGGATGCATCTGCATTCGTTCTCCATAAAAATGCGCGGTCAAGGTCTAACTCCCTTGGCCGCGCTCTTTTTGTTTCCTGATTCAAGGCTCGCAGAGCGAGCCGCTGCGCCGCGTGCGGGCTGCCCATTGGCAGCATCTTCCTTTCCGCACGCGTGTGCATCAGTAAACTTCAGCGGGGGAAATCTCCTCTGAGTTATTCAGCGTTCGACTCCTGAGGCTTCTCCTCTGCTGCTGTGCTTCTTGAAAGCCCGCTTATGTCGAGGACCGCGATCTCCGGAGGATTATTGAACCTGGGAATCGGATTCTCCCTTGAGAAGAGCTTGCCGGGAGAGCTCAGTCCGCTCGTGATGAACAGATTCACATCTCCTTTTTGGTACATACCGTGAATGTACTCCGGGAAATACCCCTGAGAGCCGCCGAAGACTCCGCCGTAGTGCGGGAGGACTACCAGTCCGCCCAGACTGCTGCCGCTCACGACAAGATCGACCTTCCAGGTATCGCAGGCGTCCGCGTAGACGAAGCTCTCCGGTCTGCTCGAGAGCATGATCTTGAACCGATCGGTATTCTGGTAATCGGTGAGGAACTTATAGGTGCTCTCATAGCGCTTCTTGACTTTGTGGTCGAGACCCGTCATCTCATAGGCGTTGTTGTACATTCCTCCGATGCGGGTATCGATTCCGTACAGGCTCACATCCGCATATTCCTCGTTTAGAACGACAGCACCTGCAGCAGTGAGCTCTTCACGCAGTTCGTCGGTCTTGCCGTCCTCCCCGCTGTGATTTTTGACATACTTGAGCTCCTGTTCGCCATAGGAATAATAGACGGGAGCGATCTGTGACAGCCTCTTTACAAGATCCGTGAGAGGCGTGATATCACTTTCGTCTGCCGTGATCATGTTGCCGCCGATCAGGATGGCGTCCGGCGAAGTGTCCGAAGCCCTGTCCGCGATCACGCCGTTTCCGCCCTCGAAGACATAGCCGTACAGATCGGAGATCACAACGAAGCGCAGCGACTCCTCGCCTTCCGCTTCCTTTGTGTAAAAATAGTGAACCTCCGGATCATTATAGGACCGATGGATCATCCAGCCGCCCGGTATTCCTATTACCAGAGCCAGTATCAGTAATCTGAAAATAAAAGAGAAAAACTTTCTTATCATTCATCCTGCCTTTACAAACTATGAAGGGAAACTCTCAGCCAGAGTCTTCCACTCCCTGTCCCTGCCGCTCAGAATCAGCGCAGTGCCGTCTTCCATGCAATACTTGTCGGGACAGGCATTTCCCGGATAATCGCCGCGAAGCCCCGGCCACTTGATTCCGATCGCCGGGTCGTTCCAGGCAATACCGCCCTCGTCTCCGGGATGATAGAAATCCGTCACCTTGTAACAGAACTCCGCCACGTCGCTCAGGACCAGAAAACCGTGAGCGAATCCTTCGGGAATATACATCTGCTTGCCGTTCTCTTCGGAGAGAATGTCTCCGTACCACTGCCCGTAAGTGGCGCTCCCGCGCCGCAGGTCAACCACAGCGTCGAAAACTTCGCCCTTGATGACTCTGACAAGCTTGCCCTGCGGGTGATTGATCTGGAAATGAAGCCCGCGCAGCACTCCTTTGACAGACATGCTCTGATTGTCCTGGACAAAGACCATGTCCAGGCCCGCTTCCTTCATGTCTCTGAGGTTGTAGGTTTCCACAAAATAACCGCGCGCGTCGCCATGCCTGGTCGGCTCAATGATATACAGCCCTTCGATCGGCGCTTTTGTAACTTTGATCTGTCCCATACCGGTCCTGCTTATTCCGCTCCTTCGTGTCTGAGTACAACGCCTACTGTCTTAAAGAGGATCTTGAAATCCAGCCAGATGCTCCAGTTCTGGATATACTCGCGGTCAAGGCGTACCACTTCCTCAAAGTCGGTGATATCGCTTCGTCCGCTGATCTGCCAAAGTCCTGTGATACCCGGTTTGATGCTCATCCTCACTCTGTGGTGAAGATCATATTTTTCCCACTCGTCCAGCGTCGGAGGCCTCGTCCCGACAAGGGACATGTCTCCCTTGAGGACGTTCCAGAACTGAGGGAACTCGTCCAGGGAGGTCTTTCTGATAAAGTTTCCGATTCCCCTGGGTTTTCCGTTCTTATCCTTTTTCTCCGACCCGATGATCCTGGGGTCGTCATCCATCTTGAACATCATCCCGTCGCTGATCTTATTCTGTTCCATCAGCTGTTTTTTGCGCTCTTCGGCATCCATGTACATGCTTCGGAACTTGTACATATAGAACTGTCTGCCGTTCTGGCCGACTCTTTTTTGCTTGAAGAAGATCGGGCCGGGAGACTGAATGTAAATAATAGGCGCTATAAATATAAATATGATCCCCGTGAGAATACATCCCACAATACCGCCTGCTATGTCCATGATCCTCTTGCAGACGATCTGCCTGGTAGAGACGATCTTGAGGCTGTTGGTCAGCACTCTGTAAGTTCCGATCTTGGAGACCTCCTGCATGCCGTCGGAATGGGCATTCAATGCTTCCAGACAGTAATGGACCGTGATGCCCATCTCCATGATCGCATCGATCATGGCCATGGGATACGGCATATTTTCGGGCTGATAGACGAGGACCTCATCCACCCAGTTCTTGCGGATCTCGTTGATGATGTCCGTCTCTCTCCCCATCGTGGGGATGTCGCGAATGGTCTCGCCGGAGCACTCCTTGTCCATCAGGTAGATGCCTGTGATCTTGTAGTCGTGAAAGCTGTTGTCCAGCAGATTTCTCACGACCTCCTCGGCCAGCGTCGAAGAGGTGGCCAGCATAAGGGACCGGCGTCCCTCCTTGATCTTGACGGAGTTGAAGATTCTCTTTTTGTTCAGGAGCCTGACAAAAAAGGACCCGAACAGGAACAGGACACACATGATGCCGGTGGACATTCTCGAGATCAGGTACATCATCTGGTGATGGGCCATGAACAGGAAAAGGAAGTCCAGCAGCATGAAACTCACTTCGAACCGGAAGGTCGCCATAAACTCTTCCACCCGGTTTCTTCTGAGGATATTCTTGTAGCTGTTGGTAAACAGAGCCACAAGGAGCTGACAGAAAGCAAGCAGCACCGCCTGGTATCTGTAAAGATATGTGTCATAGGGATTCTCGAGCCCCACCCATATCCAATAACTCAAAATGAAGCAGATCTGGAGCACGACAATATCAAGGACGATAAAGTCGATGTGCTTAAACCAGCCTCTCAATTCTTTTTTATGCATAATACCAATCCACACCTTTAGTTAAATCCGAATATTTCGCGAGCAATACTATAGGCCGCAGCCACCACAGCAGCTCCCGCTTTACCGGGAAGATGGACCGCCGCGCCGAAAGGTCCCCTCTTAAGTTTCAAATACAGTTCGTGATCTTTCTGTTCCAGATACTCCCAGAGCCTGTCCTTGATCGCGATCTTCTCCTCGTCCTGCGAGATGATCGCCAGAACAGAGGTGATCGTCGTGATGATCTCGAGGTAATTGTACATATACTTGTACAGATGGCTCTTCTTCTCGATCCTTCCGTCTCTGACGGAGTCCGAAAAATAGTCGTACATGATCCGGTTGACCTTAGCCTGCTGGTCGAGCCTCCTGATCATGACATCCTGATTGACGGACTGATCGTCTCTTCCGATAAAATAGTAATAGAAATTGACATCAAGATAGTACATGTTCTTCACGCCGGGCATGGGCTGGAAGACATAAATATTGTCCACATAGAAGCAGTGCTCGGGCAGACGCATGCCGCACTCCTTAAGGAGCTCTGTCCGGTAGATCACAGAGTGCATGAGGATATACTGCCCCTTCTTAAAATGCTTCGTCTCATCCCAGGTAAACATCCTGTTCACAGGAAGAGCGCTGCGGTACTGCATCACTTTCTTGTGGGCCTGCCCTTCCTTATCATATACGAAATTGCTGATGAGCAGATCGATCTTCTCCTCAGCGTCTTTATATTCTCTGAGCTTGTCCAAAATAGTGCGAAATGCACTGGCTTTGACCTTATCGTCGCTGTCTACGACTTTAAAGTACATGCCCGTTGCATTTTCAAGTCCTGTGTTGACGGCTCCCCCGTGTCCCTTGTTGGGCTGGTGGATCGCTCTGACGATCCCGGGATAGCGCTCCTGCAGCTGATCGGCGATCGCGGCAGTGTTATCGGACGATCCGTCGTTCACGACGAGAATCTCTACTTCGTCTCCTCCCACGACCAGGGATTCGACACATTTTTCCATATAATCCTGTGAGTTGTAACAAGGCACAGCTATAGACAATAATTTCATTATGTTATGTATTCCTTCCATATGCAGATATCAGCATATTATTATACCATACCTTGATGATTATACCAAAGTTTTCGGACATGTTGTGACAGCTGATGAAATTCTTTGTGTTCACTAAGCGTATCACTGCGCTTTCAGCCAGTCCAGATAAGCACTGAAGGCAGATGGGATGCAATATTTGCCGGTAATCTCATCCTGTCCGGCCATAATAAAGGGGATCGAATTCTCCGCAAAGGGATCCGTGATCACCTCATAGCCCTGCATGATCCATTTTTTATGTGTGAAGATATGTTCTGCCTCCACGATTTTCCTGATCCTTACAGGCTCGACCTGATTCTTTCTTAGCCAGGCGAGTGCCTCCTTATCATCCAAGTGCCCGGTGGCATTCGGAAACTCGTAAAGCCCTGCCAGAAGCCCTCTGGCCGCCCGCTTCCTGACCGCCGTTCTGTCCCCGCTCCTGATCATGAAAACGGTAAGCAGTTCTGTCTTCTTCTCCTTCGCCGCAGGTATAAAGGGAAGCGATACCTCTTTTCCGGGACACTCCTTATGAATCCGGCAAAAGTCCGCCACCGGACATTGGTCGCAGGAAGGCACACTTCCGGGCAGGCATACGGCGTTGCCCAGATCCATCAGGGCTTGGTTGAAATCTCCGCAGGGGTTTGAGTTTATTCCGCCATTTCCGTCCGCGCTGGTTGTTTCACCTTTTCCGTCCTCCCATAACGGGTTCCGCGCTGCAGTGCGCTCCGGCATCTGCTCTGCAAAATACTGTGCCGCCTTCTTCTGTGCCACAGGCGTACGGATACTCTCCTCATAGCGCTCAAGCCTCGCATAGATTCTGAGAAGATTTCCGTCAATGGCCGGAATCCGCTCTCCAAAGGCTATGGAAGCGATCGCGGCCGCCGTGTAAGGTCCGATCCCCGGAAGCTTTTTCAGCTCTTCGGCCGTTCCCGGGAGCTCTCCGCCGCAGCGTTCCATCACTTCTTGTGCGGCCTTCTGCAGATTCCTCACCCGGCTGTAATAGCCAAGTCCTTCCCAGAGCTTGAGGCAAGTATCTTCCGATGCCTGCGCCAGGGCGGCGACATCCGGAAGCGTATCCAGAAAGCGGGCGTAATATCCTTTCACGGCCTCGACCCGCGTCTGCTGCAGCATGATTTCCGACAGCCATACGTGATAGGGTGTCGGATTCTCTCTCCAGGGCAGTATTCTTCTGTTACTGTAATACCATTCTAATAATCTGTTTGAAAAATCGCTCATACGGTCCTGTATATTTTCGCTCGCACTGCGGCACTCAAGCCCTGCCCGAGTGCTTGACTATGATCATTTCCACTGCCATAGCGGCGTCAATCTTTCCGCTCTTGCTCTCATAGTCGGCGTCGACACATTCCGAAAGGGCCTCGACCAGCTCCGCAGTGCTGTACTGCCTGAGGGCTGGTTTATACTTCTTGGAGATGACAAAAGCGGGAACTCCCACTTTTCGCGCGATCTCACTGTCCGCCATCGAGCCGCTCAATTCTTTGATCTTAACCAGCTGGTCAAACTGTCTTCTCATAAGGCTGAGGATAACCTGCGGAGCCGTTCGCAGCGCACACAGTTCCATGTAAATCCCCAGTGCTTTCTTTCTGTCTCTGAGGGCGATCGCCTCGATCATATCGAAAATCCTGTCCTTGATCCTCGGGCTGCACACATCCCGGATGGATTGCTCTGTGATCTCACCCTGCCCCATGCAGTAGCAGCACAGCTTTTCCGCCTCGCCGGCGATATTTTGCATGTCCTCTCCCGTGTACTCCAGGAAAAGTGCCAGTGCCCGTCCATTTATCGAAAAGCCGTTCTTTCGAAATATTCCGCCCGCCCAGGACCGCAGGTCGTTTTCGCCGGGCGTGACGCATTCCAGAATGTCGCCCAGCTTATCGTTCTTGCTCTTCGCGATCGCTTTATACAGCTTCCCGCGCTTGTCGACGTTTTCCTCTACGAAAACGATTGCCGTGCTGTCCGGAATCTCAGGGATGAAATCCGCGATTTTCTCTGCCTCTTCCGAAATCGAAGCGGCAGACTTGCTTCCCGTCACGGACTTGGAAGCGGCCTTGGGATTGAGAAGTCCCGTGCTCTCGAGCACGATCACTCTTCGGTCCGCGAAAAAAGGGAGCGTCTGGGCCATCTCGATCAGCTCTTTGGCGGTCACGTCAGACCCGCTGTATCGGGACAGGTTCATGGAATCTCCGTCTCCCATAAGGACCTTCACCAGCTTATCTCTGTTCTGAAGGCGCAGATAGGCCTGTTCCCCGCACAGAAGGTACACTCTCCTGAGGTCCCCGCTCTTAATCGCTTCATTAAATTGTCTCTGCTGCGTCGCAAAATCGATCTTTGCCTGTTTGGCGGCCATTTGTCTCCCCGTGTGTGTGCCGTAATTATTCAGCACCCCAGTGATCTGAATAATTACCATTTTTGTATCAATCTTCATTGAATGACATTCGTCAGGATTTGTCAATAAAATGTATTAATCGAATATCTCCCTCTCCCATCCGTCGTCACACAAATCTGCCCCACCTTCCTCGTGTCATAGATCTCCATTCCGGCATCCTCGAGCCGCTCCACGGTCTCCGGCGCAGGATGCCCATATCGGTTCCCCTTCCCGCAGGAGATCAGCGCCGCCCCCGCACTGACCTGGTCCAGAAATGCCTGCGTTGTCCCACCTGCGCTTCCGTGATGGGCCGCTTTCAAAATGTCGACATGAATCTTACTGTTTCCCAGATAGTTCAACAGATCCGCCTCGCCCTGCTCTTCCAGATCTCCTGTCAGTATTGCGCTGAAATTTCCATATGTGAGCAGCATGACCACAGAGTATTCGTTAGCATCCTCATAAGAAGCGTTCGCATCCGGGTGAATGCACTGCAGTGAGAGTTCTCCCTCCTCATAATTCATTCCTCTGTACAGATAACTGATGGGAATCCCTTTTCGAGCGCAGATATTCTCAATCTTCAGGTAAGTCTCACCTTTACGTTCCTGCAGTACCGAAGGAAGACCGACATATCCGATTCGAATTCCTCCCGGTCCATCCGACTGCTCCAGAAGTTCCAGGAGGCCGCTGCAGTGGTCAAGGTCGTCGTGCGTCATGATACAGTAGTCAATCCTGGAGATTCCGTGACAGCGCAGGAAAGGAATTTCTATATTACTTCCCACACTTTTCTTCGAAGAACTGCCCCCGTCAATCAGGATCGTGCACTCCCCGTGATCGTCCTTTGTTCGTATGCACAGGCCGTCGCCCTGTCCCACATCCCACATGTAAAGCGCAAAGGGAGGTTCATAGCGAATGCTGAACAGCAAAATTACCGCCGCTGCCATACAGGCAAATTGCAGAAAACTCCTTACTCTCTTCAAGTCTGTACTCAGATTCCTGTCAAGAATCACGCTCCCTACCAGAAGGCAGTAGACCGCGATCACCCATTTGGCCGGTTTGCCCGGCGCCAGAGTACTGAAAGGGAGTTTTCCTGTGAAGGTGCACAGCTTGTCAAATCCAAACAATATCAGGACCGGCAGCTCCCCGACCACGCCGGCACCTGCTTCCGAAACCGCACTGAGCCATATCCCAGCAGGAAGCATCCCTGCGATCACTCCCAAAAGCAAGGAAATACCGCCGCTGACCATGACTGCAGGCGCCAGAAAGATCACGATAACATTTAATATCACACTGTACAATGGGAAAGTGTAGAAGAAGCAGAGCTGCACCGGAAGTGTAAAGACAGGGATTGCCAGAGGTTTCAGAATCCTCGGAATCACCGGAATAAGAAGTGCCGCAGATGCGACAGCTGCTAAAGAAAACAGAAATCCGCTGTGATAGATATAACAGGGCTGCTCGATCAGCAGAAGCGCAGCCGCGATCGACATAGCTGTAAGCATGTCGTAAGTCCTTCCGATCGCTTTTGCGCCTGCACGAAGGGTAAACATGACCAGCGCCCGCAGACAGGATGCGTGCATGCCCGTCATAAGACCGTACAGATATAGTATGCTGACAGAAATGACAAATGAAAGTGCGGAGGGAATTCTGCATTTTCGCAGAACCGTATAGATTCCCGATCCGATCAGAGATATGTGAAGGCCCGAGACACAGATCACATGAATGATCCCCGCCGCCTGGTACCGTTCCTTGACCTGCGGATCAACCAGGCTGCTCTGCCCGAGAAGCATCGCCTTCATAACGGAGGCGCTCTCCGGACCGTAACGGCCGCGCTTTCCTCCATAGACCCTGTCAATAGTTTCTGAAAGCCCGCAGCGCACACTGTAGAGAGCGGCTTTGACAGGATTCTTTTGATCAGTATAGGCAAGAATATGTGCATCCGCGAGCGTAAACAGATATCCTCCAATCGCCGTGTAATAGGTGAAAGCGTCGAATTCTCCGTCATTTGTCGGTCTTTTGAACAGACGGATCCTCCCTCGTAAGCGCACTATTGCTCCTTCCTTCGCCCACTCCTGCTGCACCCCGGGCTCATCTTCAAGAAGACAGAGTACCTTGTCATCCGCATGAATTTCAAAGGCACCTTCCTGGGGGATTTTTGACTCCATTTCCGCATCTTCCAAAGTCAGCCTTATATAGAGCTCTTCCCCGGGATTTCTTAGTGCGTATTCCTTCTCTTCCACTCTTCCTCGCAGCGTCACATATCGGCCCTCCGCTTTATCGGGAACAGCAGGCTGCGGCGGCCGAAAAGCCAATGCGAGATACACAGAAACACACAAAAGCAAGACAAAAAGACAGACAGGTCTTCGCAAGTTTTCCTCCGTATTTGAACGAATTATATATGCTATGTGAAATTCCCCGGCCGGACCCGGCGCGGGATGGACCGATTGGTCCTGAATAGATTTATCGTAAATCATAGAGTCATAAAATACAAGAGCGTGTGAAAACTGTAATGTCTTCACACGCTCCTTAATTCTTTATTTCTCCGCAGTCTCCTCCTGCGTACTCTCAACAAGCTCCTGATTCATACGGAAACTTCCTGTGAGAGAAATAGACTCCATGAAAATCGCATCCGTATTCCCGTCCACCGAGATCTGCACCGAATCGATATTGGGCAGCTCACACAGAGAATTGACGATCGAGTAGATTGCCGTCTGCGCCAGCACATTCTGCTGTCCGCTTAGGAATTCTTTGTTGAGATTTACATAGCATCGCCTGTCCCTTGTGGTAACGTTGATGACCTTGGTCTCGCTGTTGACCGTAGGATAGGCGAAGCTCCCGTTCGGCCCCTGAATGACCTGCTCCAGTACAATTCTCTCAAGCGGCATGTTGCTGTTGTAGACCACCGTCCTGTAGGCATCCACCAGCTTATCCCCTGTCTCGTTGGCAAAATACAGATGGAGCCTCACTCTCTCGTAATTTCGCATTTCCGTGTAGGAATTGTAGATGAACTGATCGGGATTCATGATCCCAGGTTCTTCTCCATCCGCGTCGTGGAAAGCTTCTCCCTCCACCATGAAATAGACGCCGTCCACTTCCGAGAAGCTGCACAGGGTGTTGACCACAGCCGTCCTTGTCAGGACCTCCTCAACCGCGCTCAGATCGTAGTATTCGGAAGAGAAGTTCAGCGTGACGATCCTGCCCTTGGTCTCACTCGACAGAAATCTGAAATTCGAGATGGGAGCCCGAAGCGTCATCTCCTTTGGCTGTACGCAGAGTTTTGCGATCAGTTCCTCAATGATCCTGTCCTTGTCATCCGCTTCCGGCATATAATCCTGCTCCTGGATCCCGTAATCGGATTTATTGAGATAATAGATCCTGATTCCTCTTTTGTCCGCGCCTTTTTTGCCGCAGGCACTGAGTAAGAGACACAATATTAGTATTATAAAAGAAATTGCACTTCTTCTTTTCAATCTCTCTCCTCAGATTGTGCCCGAAGCCGCAAACGGCCAACCGTCAAACGGTTGTACTGCCGTTTTCCGCCGGTTTCTTATTAACTGCGGAACCACTGTTTTCAGCAGGCTTTTTTCTCACTGCACCGCTCGGACTGCCTTCCGGCCTTTTTCTCGCCGCAGCGTTTGCACTGCCGCTGCCCGCAGGCCTTTTCCTCGCCGCAGTGTTTGCGCTGCCGCTGCCGGCCGGCTTTTTCCTCACTGCACCGTTTGCATTGCTGCCTTCAAGCCTCTTCTTAGCCGAAGAACTACCGCTTCCTGCCGGTCTCTTCTTGGCCGCAGAACTTCCGCTGCCTGCCGCCTTTTTCACGGCAGCTGTATTCGCACCGGCCGCAGCGTTCGCACCGCCTGCCGCTTTTTTCTTACGCACAGCATTTCCGCTGCCCGCTGCCTTTTTCCCGGTCCCGGCCGAGCCGTTTCCGTCCGCTCTGCGCACCGCAGCAGATGAGCCATTTCCGTCCCCTTTGCGCACTGCAGCAGATGAGACGGCTTTCCTCTTGCGGTTCAGCCTTCTTCGGTCTGACTGTCTTCTGAGTTCCACGGGGTGAGCCACATAAGTGAGCGGAATGGTCACTGTGAACTTGGTGCCCTCGCCCAGGATACTCTGCACGTCGATCGCGCCGTGGTGCTGCAGGATGATGCTCTTTGTAATGGAAAGACCAAGGCCTGTTCCGCCGACTTCTCTCGACCTGGATTTGTCGACCCGGTAGAATCTCTCATAGATCTTATCCAGGGAATCCTGCGGGATGCCGACGCCTGTGTCCTCAACACTGATATAGAAGTTGTAGGGATCCGCGTTGATGGTCACTCGGACCTTGCCGTGGTCCCGGTTGTATTTGACCGCGTTCTCGACCAGGTTTGTGATGACCATGATCATCTTGACCTCGTCAATCTCGGCATAGACTTCTCTCATGCTGACCATTGTCAGCTCGATGTCTCTTTTTTGCGCGATCGGTCTGAGCCTGTGCAGGATCAGTTCGACCATTTTGTTTACGTTGCACTCCTTGACGTTGAGCTTGGAATCCTTCCGGTCCATGCGCACCAGCGTGAGCAGTTCCGTGATGATCTGGTTTTCGCGGTCGACTTCGTTTTTGATATCGATCATGAATTCCCGGTACATCTCTACGGGAACGTTTTCCTGCTGCACCAGCGAATCCGCCAGAACCTTCATTGAGGTCATGGGCGTCTTGAGCTCGTGGGAGACGTTGGAAACAAATTCCTGCCTCGATTCATCGAGTGCGTTCATTCTTGCCAGCACCTGATTAAAAGCATCCGCGATGTGTTCCGTCTCTACAAATGCAGGCGCCTTGATCGGGTCTGTCGAATACCCTGCTTTTACGGCGGATATCTCCGTGGAAAGCTTTTCGAACGGTTTCATCAGAACAGTGGACAGAACTAATGAAAGCAATAACACCGCCAATATCAGGATCACTTCCAGGAGAAGGGCCTTCCGGCTCAATATTCCCAGTGTGTTTCTGATAGAGACGGTGGATACGCTGGACAGCAGGACGCCCTTGACGACTTCTTCGCCTGTCACGTCCAGCGAGGACTCTTCATTGTCGGATCTGCTGTCTGTATAATTGGTCGCTATGATCGGCGTCACTATTTCAATGAAACCGTCGCGCCTGTCATAGTTGGAAGTACTTCCCGTATTTCCCTGCAGCAGACATTTCACCACGTCCGGCGAGACGATGGTCTTTCCGTCGGACATAGAATAGGTGTCCTTCATTACTTTCAGGTGATCGCTGATCACCATGATACGTCCGTCATATAATGCTGAGAATTCGGCAAGTTCCGCACCGATCAGTTCAGAGGACTGATCATTGAGGTAATCGTAGGTGATCAGGTGATTGGCGAGAGCCCGCAGATGGGTCTCCACTTCTTCCGTTCTCACCTCGACTGCCCTTTCTTCATAATTGCTCAGGATTCCGTAGTGCAAGAGCACGCACGGCACGAGACCGACTACAAAGATGATTATGAACAGCCTCATTCTCAGGCTCTTGACCACTGAGAATTTTCGAACCAGCTCTCTGAGCTTATCTGTCATTTTGTCTGAAATAGTAGCCTACGCCCCATTTGGTCTGCACATAGACCGGCTCGGAAGCGTTGGGTTCTACTTTTTCACGAAGTCTTCTGATGTGAACATCCACTGTTCTCACATCACCCGGATAGTCCTTTCCCCAGACTGTCTGGAGGAGCATCGACCGGCTGTAGACCTTGCCGGGATGCGTGGCCAGAAGTTCGAGAAGCTCAAACTCCTTACTTGTGAGGTTGATCTCCTTGCCGGCGACGCTGACTCTGCGGTTGTCAAAGTCCATTCTGAGGTCACCGTTTTCAAGGATTCTCTCTTCTTCCTCATCCTTTTCCTTGCGGCTGCCTGCCACACGGCGGATGATTGCTTTCATTCTCGCCTTTACTTCCAAAATATTGAAAGGCTTGGTGATATAGTCGTCCGCGCCGTAGTCGAGGCCCAGGATCTTGTCCATGTCCTCGCCCTTGGCGGTGAGCATGATCACGGGAACGGAGGAGAATTCTCTGATCTGCGCAAGGACATCCAAACCGGAGAGTTTGGGGAGCATCACGTCGAGCAAAATGATATCATACTGATTTTCATTTACCTTCTGAAGCGCCTCCTCGCCGTCATACGCAGTGTCAACGTCATAACCGTCCTGCAGAAGACTGAATCTAATACCTTTAACGATCATCTTTTCATCATCAACTACAAGTACCTTTGTTGCCATTCATTTCTCCTCTCTTTATCTATACCAAATACGCGCCCGCCTCGTGAGCTGTAAGCCCGCTCGGAAGGGTTTGTATCACTAGACCTTTATGTAATCCTTTATCTTCTCATATACACCGCTGCCGATTCCGCTCACATTCATCAGTTCCTCCGTGGAACCGAATCTTCCGTGCGCCTGCCTGTACTCGAGGATTCTGTCGGCCTTGCTCTCCCCGATCCCGGGAAGGGTCATCAGCGCCTGCTTGTCCGCCGTGTTGAGATCGATGCGCCCGTCGCTGTGGCCGCTCTCATTGTCCGCCCCCGCGTCGCGCTCGTACTCACGCAGCATCTGCGCCTCCTCTTTGGTAGGGATCTCGATGCGCTGCGTATCATACACATACTCCGCCTGGTTGACATAGCTCCTGTCGGCATCATCGGAATATCCGCCCGCCGCCTCCACCGCGTCGATCACCCTCGAGCGCTCGGGAAGCTCATAGACGCCTTCCTCGTTTACGGCGCCGCAGACAAAGACACAGATCATGACCTCTCTGCTGCCGGCCTCAGACGTCGTGCCGTTCAGGACGCCCGACCGGTCCGAGGATCCGGATTCGTTCGAACGATCGCCGTCGCTGCCGGAATGATCACTCTTGCCGGAATAGTTTCCTTTAGCGGAATAATCACTTTTTCCGGAACTCTCCTCCACCGAATAACTGCCGTTTCCGGAAGCATAAACGGTTTCGGTGAACACGGTCTGCTGCTTTTTCCCGCAGCCGCCCGTCAGCAAACACGTAAGAAAAGCGGATATTACAAATATTATCTCTATCTTTAAAGAAAATGTACTAAATGTAATGTGAGATTGCATAGTTGTCCCCTTGTTTTATAAGGGACCCGCTATACGACAACATTATTGTAATCATTACTGTAATATTTTACAAGAAAAAAGTCGATTTCGTTAACGCTTTTTTTATTCCCCCGCCGCTGATTTATACAAAATATAGTAATAGCCCCAAAAATCCCCACAACATGGGCCGTTTTCCATGTTGTGGGGATTACATAACTGTAACATATATGATCAGCCGCATTGCATCGCGTGAAATTTGCGAAGAGCAGGCTTTCTGCCGGCCTCCCGGCCCTGTTTTTACTGCATTTTGGCCAATGCCTGCCCCAGAATCTGCACCATTTCGTCGATCTCTTTCTCTGTAATTACGAGCGGCGGCAGGATCCGGATGATGTCGGCGCCGGCGTTGATCAGGATAAGTCCGTTGTCCATCGCATCCGCGATCACATCCTTGACAGGTCCCTTGCAGACCAGGCCCTGCATGAAGCCGCGGCCGCGTCTGAGCAGGCAGTAGTCATATTTTGCCACCATCTCATCGAGCTTCTTCTCAAGATAAGGGGCGGTCTTCTGTACGTGCTCCGTGATACCGAGAGCCTCGTACTGGTCCAGGACGGCGTTAACAGCTGCGCAGGCCAGGGGATTTCCGCCGTAGGTCGTGCCGTGGTCGCCGGCTGTCAGGGAGTGATCCGCGACCTTCTGCGTCATCAGGAAGGCTCCTACGGGCACGCCGCAGCCAAGTGCCTTGGCTGTCGTCATGATATCCGGCTTGATTCCGAATTTCTGCCAGGCGAACATATAGCCCGTGCGGCCCATTCCGCACTGCACTTCGTCGAAGATCAGGAGGATGTCCTTCTCATCGCACAGAGCGCGGACGGCTTTCAGGAATTCCTCCTCAGCAGGTACGATACCGCCTTCGCCCTGCACCACTTCCATGATGATGGCGCAGGTCTTGTCCGTCACTGCCTCCAGAACGCTTTCCAGGTCGTTCATTTTGGCAAATCGTGCCTCGCAGGGCATGGCGCCGAAAGCCTCTCTGTAGTGACTGTTGCCCGTTACGGAGAGTGCTCCGTAGGTGCGGCCGTGGAAGGAGTGCTCCAGGGCCACTACCTGATGATCTTTTCCGCCGTCCTTCACATAGGCGTACTTGACAGCCGCCTTGAGGGCGCCCTCGACAGCTTCCGCGCCGGAATTGGCAAAAAATACTCTGTCCATTCCGCTGAGCTCTTTGAGTCTGTGCGCGGCCTTGATCGCGGGTTCGTTGTAGAAATAGTTGGAAGTGTGCAGGATCTTTCCGACCTGCTCCTTCACCGCGTTCTCGTAGTACTCGTTGCTGTAGCCGAGCGCGAAGACGCCGATTCCGGACATGAAGTCCAGATACTTCTTGCCTTCCACATCGTAGAGATACATACCTTCGCCGTGATCAAGCACCACCTGGTAGCGGTTATAAGTATGCAGCAGGTCTGCCTCGGCCTGGTCGATCATCTTTTTCATCATTTCACTCATTGCTGGCGCCTCCCTGCGGTAAAGACCGCTGTCTTTTAAATATCTGTCAATTCATGTCCGTGTCGCTGGTCAGATGGAACATGGTTCCGATTCCCTTATCGGTGAAGAATTCCAGAAGCATGCTGTGCGGGATCCTTCCGTCCAGTATATGGACTCTGTGCACTCCGCCGCGCACGGCCTGCGTGCAGTTGGAGAGCTTGGGCAGCATTCCGCCGCCGACGATCCCGTCCTCGATCATCTTTTCCGCTTCCGCGATCGTGATGCGGTTGATAAAGGAAGTCGGATCGTTGATATCCCTGTAGAGTCCTGCAATATCCGTCAGATAGACCAGTCTGTCCGCCTTAACGGACTTCGCGATGGCGCTGGCCGCCTCGTCCGCGTTGATATTGAAGGTGTCGAAATTCTCATCCATTCCGATGGGAGCCACAATGGGAAGATAGTCATTGTCCAGAAGATCGTAGAGGATCTTGGGTCTTACCTTTGTGACCTCGCCGACAAAGCCGATGTCCTGGCCATTGGAATACTTTTTCGTTACGGTGAGAAGCTTTCCGTCCTTGCCGCTGATACCGACGGACTTCACGCCCAGCTCCTCGACCATGCGGACCAGATTCTTGTTCACTCTGCCAAGCACCATCTCAGCGATTTCCATGGTCTCTTCGTCCGTCACGCGGAGGCCATTGATGAACTGCGCTTCCTTGCCGCTCTTCTTGACCCAGCTGCTGATGGCCTTGCCGCCGCCGTGCACGATGATGGGCTTGAAGCCGACGAGCTTTAAGAGCGTCACGTCCTTGATGACGTTCCTCTGCAGCTCCTCATCGTTCATCGCGCTTCCGCCGTACTTGATGACGACGATCTTGCGGTTGAATTTCTGTATATAGGGCAATGCTTCGATCAGCACCGAGGCTTTGCGCTGCGCTTCCGTCTGTTCCCGATTCAGGTAGGTTTCCATAATAGTCCCTTCTTAATAAAAATCTATTTAAAAAAATCTATTTCAAAAAATCTGTTTTCGAGTAACCGGCCGGCCTTCTCTGTTTTGACCGAACATGTCAGCTTCTGTAATCCGCGTTGATCTTCACATAGTCATAAGTGAGGTCGCATCCCCAGGCCGTCGCTTCCGCTTCGCCCATGTGCATGTCCGCCGTGATGATAACCTTCTCGCCGGAAAGCAGCTCCGTAGCCTTCTCTTCGCTGTAATCTGCCGCGCTGCCGTCGGTGAAGATCAGGATCCTGTCCTCTCCTTCGCCAAAATAGAGATCGCAATTTTCCGGATCGAACTGAGCGCCGGAATAGCCCAGCGCGCACAGGATTCTTCCCCAGTTGGCGTCTTTGCCGAATACGGCGGCCTTGGTGAGGCTGGAAGTGATGACGCTCTTAGCCAGGATTCTGGCGTTTTTCAGGGTGTCGGCGTGGATAACTCTGGTCTCAATGAGTCTGGTGCAGCCTTCTCCGTCTCCCGCCATCTTCATGGCCAGTTCTCTGCAGACGGTTTTCAGCGCCTGGTAAAAGACGGCGTAATCTTCGCTCTTTTCATCGCTCACGGGCGCGTTGCCGGCCAGTCCGTTGGCCAGAACCAGCAGCGTATCGTTTGTAGAAGTATCTCCGTCGACGGAGATCATGTTAAAGGTCTCCTGCACGATCTCGCTCAGGGCCTTCTGAAGCAGCTTCTTCTCAATCGCGGCGTCTGTCGTCACGTAGCCGAGCATGGTGCACATATTGGGGTGGATCATGCCGGAGCCCTTGGCCATGCCGCCGATCACGGCCTTCTTGCCGCCGATCTCAAACTCATAGGCGACTTCCTTGTGGACGGTGTCGGTCGTCATGATCGCCTTCGCGGCTTCCGTTCCTGCCGCGAGGCCGGCCTTTTTATTCTCTGCCAGCATCTTTACGCCGGCTTTGATGCGGTCGATGGGAAGCTGGAATCCGATTACGCCGGTGGATCCGACCAGTACGGAATCCGCGGAGATACCCAGGCAGGCGGCAGCCTCCTCAGCGGTCTGTCTGCAGTAGTCCATGCCCTCTTTACCGGTGCAGGCGTTGGCGATGCCGGAGTTGACGATCACCGCGTGAGCGGCTGCTCCGCTGTAAACCATCTCTTTGTCCCAGATGACGGGAGCTGCCTTGACGACATTCGTGGTAAAGGTTCCCGCACACTCGCAGGGCGCTTCGCTGAAGATCAGCGCCATATCTGTTCTTCCTTCATATTTAATGTGGGCCGCCGCCGACGCGGCTTCAAAACCCTGCGCGGCTGTGACGCCGCCTTCGATCTTCTTCATCTTCAGTCCTCCGTTTCGCTTTCACTCTCGATAAATCTCGTGATATTAGCCTGGTTGAGCACGAACTCGTAATAATTGCAGTCCGACCGGCACGTCCAGCCGATCTGCTTCCAGAACGCGTTGCCCGCATCGTTTTTGGTAAATGCAATAAGCGCGATCTTGTTGATCTTCAGTTCCTTAAGCACATTCATGCAGTAGATGACCATCCTTGTGGCGATGCCCTGTCTTCTGTATGACTTCTTCACGCACACGTGATAGAAGCAGGCCTGCCTTCCGTCGTGCCCGCAGAGTATGGAGCCGACGATCTTGTCGCCGACACATGCGACGACGCTGGTGGTCGGGTTCCTGTCCAGGAACCTCTCTATGTCTTCTCTCGAGTCATCGATACTGCGGATTCCGAATCCTCTTATGCCGATCCACAGCTTGTGGACCTTGTCGTAGTCCTCGATGACCATAGGGCGAATCTCAATATTATCCATTCAACTTCCTTTTATAAGTATTAATTCTTTTCTCCGTTTCAGACGTTTTTGTTCTTCCCCTCGAGATAATAACACAATTTCGCACATAATAAAGGAAAAAATTTTATTTGTCTCTATTTTAATAATATGCATATTATGCAGTGAATATGCATCTTTTATGCATTATAAGCGCATATTATGCATATTTCAATGCATATTCTCATGATTTTATTAATTAATTCTAATATTTCCTATTGCAAATGGAGCTTTGCTGATGTATAGTACTCAATTGTAAGAACCGCTTACCTAATAAAATGAATGATATAAAACGGAGGAAATACAAATGTCTGACCAGAAAGAAAAAGTAATTCTCGCCTACAGCGGCGGCCTTGATACCACAGCCATCATTCCGTGGCTTAAAGAGAACTATAATTTTGACGTCATCTGCGTCTGCATCGACTGCGGCCAGGAAGAGGAGCTCGCCCACCTTGAAGAGAGGGCAAAATATTGCGGCGCCTCCAAGCTCTACATCCTGGATGTAAACGATGAGTTCGCCGAGGAATACATCGTTCCCTGCGTACAGGCGCACGCCGTATACGAGAACAAATATCTTCTGGGCACCTCAATGGCCCGCCCGCTGATCGCCAAGAAGCTGGTCGAGATCGCCCGCAAGGAAGGCGCTACCACCATCTGCCACGGCGCGACCGGCAAAGGAAACGACCAGATCCGTTTCGAGCTCGGCATCAAGGCTCTGGCCCCCGATCTTCGCATCATCGCTGCATGGCGGAGCGACAAGTGGAACATGGACTCCCGTGAGTCCGAGATCGAGTTCTGCAAGAAGCACGGCATCGATCTCCCCTTCTCCGCTGACAGCAGCTACAGCCGCGACCGCAACCTCTGGCACATCAGCCACGAAGGCCTTGAGCTCGAGGATCCCGCTGTAATGCCCAATTACGACCACCTTCTGGTTCTTAGTAAAACACCCATGAAGGCTCCCGATGAGATCACCTACGTGACCATGACTTTCGAGCAGGGCGTTCCCAAGACCATCAACGGCGAGGCAATGAAGGTCGCTGACATCATCCGCAAGCTCAACAAGCTCGGCGGCGAGAACGGCATCGGCATCATCGACATCGTCGAGAACCGCGTCGTCGGCATGAAGTCCCGCGGCGTCTATGAGACTCCCGGCGGAACCATCCTCATGGAAGCTCACCAGCAGCTTGAGGAACTGGTCCTCGACCGCAAGACCTACGAAGTGAAGGACGAGATCGGCCACAAGTTCGCAAGCCTTGTCTACGAAGGAAAGTGGTTCTCTCCTCTTCGCGAGGCGGAGCAGGCCTTCATCGAGTCCACACAGAAATATGTCACCGGCGAAGTCAAGTTCGGCCTCTACAAGGGTAACATCATTAAGGCCGGCACTACTTCTCCTTACAGCCTCTACAATGAGAGCCTTGCTTCCTTTACGACCGGCGATCTGTATGATCACCATGATGCGGAAGGTTTCATCAATCTCTTTGGACTGCCTGAGAAGGTTCGCGCCATGAAGATGCAGGAAGTAGAGAAGAATAAGAAATAAAGAACCTGCGTGCGGGAAATATACCCTGTCATACACTCCGGTTTCACAGACGGGGAAGACATTTTAATTGAGAGATGACACAACGGTGTCATCTCTTTTTTTGCGGTGCTTCCCCGCCCGTGAAAAGTCGTTACTGACAGGGTATATTTCCCTTACTTTGGTTTTTCCTGCACATGCAGAACCGAGACCCGTTCTGCATGCCCTGAACTGTTTTTATTTTTTTTCTTGCATGTCCGCATCGAAACTTATACAATATAGCACAGGAATTTTGGAAAGGAGACGCCATGAACACAAGAACGATGCTCATACTCTATTTTGTCATCATGAATCTGATCGGCCTTTCCATGATGGTCATCGATAAAATACGTGCAATGGAGCGCCGATTCCGCATTCCGGAGTCCGTGCTCCTTATTATTGCGATTCTTGGCGGCTCTGTCGGCTGTATCGCCGGAATGATCATCTTCCGCCACAAAAAGCGCAAGATCAAATTCCGCTACGGCCTGCCGCTGATCCTGATCCTTCAGATCGGCGCGTGGCTGGCCCTGCACATAGGCACATCCAAGATTGTTTTCCTGTAACAGGCTCAATTTTTTTACATCACAAGAGGGGATATATGAGAGCATTCAAGATCACTGAAACAGGAAATTTCATGACGAAGCTTCTGTCCGGCAGATCGTTTGATTCTTTTTTGCTGGAGGAGGCTTCTCTTAGTATGCAGGTCACCTGGGTACTGGACGGCAAGATCAACCGCAGTTTCTACTCCAATGAGGAGTGGGAGGACGAATCGAACCATCCCTACCCGCTCATCGCCTGGTCCGAGGTGCGCGGCCATCTGCGCGAACTGATCCGCGGCAAAAAAGCGCCTGCCTCCCTCTCCATCGTCCTGCAGCTACGCCCTGACTACTGTGTCAAAATACTGACCTCACAAGGCTACTCCCAGCTGCTGGAGAGCATCGGCGCCATGGTCCTCAATATCCGCTATGACGGCAGTGAAGCCACTCTGGTGACCGGGATCGCGCTCAAGAGCTTTATGCTCGACAAGAACGCCGACAGGATCTGGGACGAAACAATGGAAAAGTTTCTCGCTTCCCGCGAGATCGGATTCGAAACAATGACGTAAACAGAAACACTGAAACGTGTTTTACAGAAAGGTGTTTTATAGAAAGGTGTTTTATAGAAAGGAGTCTTCATGCGACATTGTCTAACACCACTGGATTTTACCACTCAGGAACTCGAACAGCTCTTTGATCTGGCTGCAGACATCGAGAAGAACCCCGACAAATACGCGCACGCCTGCGACGGCAAGAAAATCGCCACGCTCTTCTACGAGCCCAGCACCAGAACCAGGCTCAGCTTTGAGGCGGCTATGATGAATCTGGGCGGCAAAGCGCTCGGTTTTGCAGGTGCGGCCCAGTCTTCCGCCGCCAAAGGTGAGAGCGTCGCCGACACGATCCGTGTCGTCTCCTGCTTTGCCGATATCGCCGCCATCCGCCACAACAAAGAAGGCGCGGCATATGTAGCTTCCCAGTTCTCAAATATTCCCGTCATCAACGCGGGCGACGGCGGGCACGAACATCCCACCCAGACCCTTCTGGATATGATGACCATCCGTCAGCTCAAGGGAAGGCTCAACCACTTCACGATCGGCATCTGCGGCGACCTCAAGTTCGGCAGGACCGTTCACTCCCTGGTCAAGACCCTCGCGCGCTATGACGACATCCACTTCGTCTTCATCTCTCCGCCCGAGCTCAGAGTGCCCGACTACATCACGGACCTGCTCGAGGAGAAAGGCTACACCTATGAGGAGTGCATCAAGCTCGAGGACGTCATCAGTGGGCTCGACCTCCTCTACATGACCCGCGTCCAGAGAGAGCGCTTCTTCAACGAAGAGGACTACGTAAGACTCAAGGACTTCTATGTTTTGAACGCGAAGCTCATGCGCCGGGCCAAAAATGACATGTACGTCCTGCACCCGCTTCCGCGCGTCAACGAGATCTCCGTCGAGATCGACAAGGATCCCCGCGCCGCCTATTTCAAGCAGGTCCAGTACGGCGTATACGTCCGCATGGCGCTGATCCTGACGCTGCTCGACATTCATGTAGACTGACCACCGGCATACATCCCTGTGGGCTGACTACCGCCCACGCACCGCATTGACTGACCACCGGCACTTAAATAAGGAGGAACCGGATGTTAAACGTAGGCAAAATAGAAAACGGAATCGTTCTTGACCACATAGAGGCAGGCAAAGCCATGCTGATCTATCACTACCTTCACCTGGACAGAGAGGACTACCAGGTCGCGATCATCAAAAATGCGCGCAGCAACGAACTGGGCCGCAAGGACATCCTCAAAGTGGAATGCGATCCCGACTCGCTCAGCCTCGACGCCGTGGCGCTGATCGATCCCGATATCACGGTCAACGTCATTAAGGGCGGGATCATCGTCGAGAAAAAGAAAATGACTATGCCAAAGCAGATCGTCGGCGTACTCAAATGCCACAATCCCAGATGCATCTCCTCTATTGAACAGGAGCTCCCCCACATCTTCTTCCTGGCAGACGCAAGGCGCAAGATCTACCGCTGCCGCTACTGCGAGGAGAAATACTCTGCGGGCGAGCGCGAGAAGTGGTTCCGCTGATCTGCCGGCTTCGGCGTGGAGGCGCCGCGCGTGCCGCCCTCCGGACTGTGTCTGGCCGGCGGCGCAGAATTACTGAGCCAGCATGTCCTTCAGCTCATGGCAGAGCCTGGAGATCGGGAGGCCGACTACATTGTAATAGCAGCCCCGGATTCCTCGGATATAAACGCCAAAGCTGCCTTGGATTCCATAGGCGCCGGCCTTGTCGTAGGGTTCCTTAGTGGAGATATACTCTTCCACTTCCTCTGAAGACATTTCACAGACATCCACATCCGTACATTCATTGAATGTTCTGGTGTGGATGTTTCCTTTTGCATCTTTTACGATCAAAGTGACGCCGGTGTAGACCTGATGAATATTTCCCTGCAGCATTGTGATCATCTTTCGGGCGTCCTCGTGGTCCGCCGGTTTTCCGAGGATCTTGTGGTCCGCCGCCACCACGGTGTCCGCTCCGATCACGACACTGAAATCCTTTACGGCGCTTTCATTTCCCGCCAGAATCCTCTGTGCGACTTCCTGCGCTTTCTGCAGGGAAAGCTCTTCCACGACTTCCGCCGGATGCGTGCTCGTTATGACTTCTTCACCTTTCGAAGGAATCACAACAAAATCCAGTCCCGCCTGCTTTAATAATTCACTTCTTCTCGGCGAAGCCGATGCCAGTACAATCTGTTCCATTATTATCGTTCCTTTTCCATAAGAGTTTTTGTCACTGCTTTCATATTGCTGTATTGTTTCCATATTTTATACTGTATGGTTGCTGTGTAATTTTCTGTATATGCTTTTTTTATTCCCTTCTTCGGTGGATATTCCACTGAAGAAGGCGACAGAAACAGACACTATATATCCCTTAAGGAGGTCATAGTACCATTTTGCGAGCCCTTCTTCGGTGGATATTCCACCGAAGAAGGGATTTAAAACAGGGTATACACTTTTTTGCCGGAACTCCCAAAGCATTGTACACGATTTAAGAGTAAATCACAACAAAGCAAAAATTCAATAACATACGAAACAGCAAAAGAGCCCGATGCCTTGCAGCACCGGGCTCCTCGCAGAGGCTCGCATCGCGAGCCTTAATTACTTATTTGATCTCGATTTTATTTGATCTCAATCTTATTTGATCTCAATCTTTTTTGCTTCCTTCTCAGGCATTGTCTCCCTCTTGGGGAAAGTAACTTCCAGCACACCGTTGTTGTAAGAAGCATTGATGTCCTCGTGTGTCACATTCGCGACGCGGAAGCTCCTGCTGTAGGAAGAAGTATGTCTCTCCTTGCGGATGTATCTGGTGTTCTTGTCCTCCTCATTCTTCTCTTCCTTATGAGAAGCGCTGATCGTGAGGATGTCGTCCTTGAGGTCGATGTGGATGTCTTCCTTGTTGAATCCGGGCAGCTCGGCCTGAAGCACATAGTTGCCGTCCTTCTCCATCACATCCGTCTTGAAGCCGGGGAAGGATTTTTCCAGATCGCCGTTGTCAAAAAATGCCGGGAAGAAGGATCCGAAATCTTCAAAAGGATCTCTCCAAAAGTCGCTGTTTCTTGTAAAGATTGCAGGTGTAAACATATCTGATACCTCCTTAATAATTAAGTCGTTTTTTAACTTTATTATGTTTCTGAATCTGAGAACCGAATCGGAACTCTTTCTTTTCTTTATTGTTCCTTCTGTTCTCTTTCTATTATTTGTTATACTACATGTATAACAAATAGTCAACATATATTTTGAGATTTTTTCAAAAAGTTTTTTAAGGGTCAATTGACAGCAAAAAAAGCGTCAGATGAGATTCTAATTTCTCATCTGACGCCTCTTTTCAAATACTTTTCTTTACCAGACCTCCAGCCTGTCCTCCGACGCCAGGTACATCCCGTCGCCCTCTTTCACGCCATAGGTTTTATAGAATTCATCAAACTGCTGCACTACGGCATTGACCCTAAGGTAAGGCAGCGGGTGCGAATCCTGCGAGAGCGCGTAGTACTCGCTTCTCGCGGTCGTGATCGTCCGCCAGGTCTCCGAATAAGCCCTGAAGAACTTGTCATAGTCGAAATTCGGGTCCTTGGCCGCGATGCGAAGCAATATTTTGATCGCTACGAGGTCCGCGATGGCCTCTCCTTCAATCTGGCTTCCCACGCAGAAGACATCCTGGAAAGGCTCGATGTTGTCATAGTAAGCCGCCAGTTTGTCCGCGCGCTTCGTGAACGCCGCCTGGTCCTGCTCCGTCCACCAGTTTCTGAGGTTGCCTTTTTCATCGAACTGACTGCCGGTCGTGTCAAAAGCGTGCGAGATCTCATGCGCGAGCGTGTCGCCGACATTGGCGAACAGCTCCTCCCTGCTCATGTCGGGATTGTACAGGCTTCCGCCGAGAATTCCGCTGCAGATCGTGATCGTGTTCTGGACCGGCGAATAGAAGGCGTTTACCTGCTGTGTCTTGGAAGTCCACAGGTCGCGGTCAACTTTCTGGTTGACCTGCTCCTGCATCTTTTTGACCCAGAAGGCGCCCACTTCGTCCTGGGCGGAAATGAGGTTTCCGCCCTCCTCAAGTCCCTTGAAATCAAGGCCGCTGTAGTCCTCCCACTTGTCGGGCTTTGCAATGTGGAGCGAAAGGTTGTCCAGCTTATTGACGGCTTCTTTGCGGGTCTCCTCAGAGAGGAAGGTCTCCTCCCTCAGCATCACCTTGTACTCATCCAGGATCTCTCTCGTGATCTCTGTGACTTCTTCCTTGGTCTCGTCCGTCACATATTTGTCGGAGTAGAGTCTGCCGAGCTGAGAAGGCAGGAACTGGTCCACGGCGTCCGCCGCGAATTTCTCATCCGACTTGGTCCCGACCGCGCCGCTGATCCCGTTGATCACCTCATAGTAGAGATCGAAAGTCTCTCTGTCGAGCAAGGTCGCGTAATCCTGCACCGTGTAGCAGATCAGGTAATCTTTGAGATTCTCCATGTAGCTCTCTTCGTAGAGGACGTCCATGGCCCCAAGCCACTCAGGCTGGGTCAAAATATAGACATTCGAATTCTCAGCCCCGTAAGCCTCCAGAATCTTGCGGATGGGGAAATCGCCCGCCTCCGCCTCCAGCTGCTGCAGCGTCCTGGGGTTGTTCTCCTTTACGACGGCATCCCTTTCGTTCTCTTCCTCCGTGGTCATGATATATTTGGAGATATCTTTCTCAAACGCAAAGCATCCCTTGAGAATCTTCGTCGCCTCGTCGTCCGAATATCCCAGACCGACCAGAATGTGACGAATTACCCTGTCATAATAGGGCTCTGCCATGGCGTCACTTTCCTCCATGTATTCATAGTACATGGAGTCCCCGAAGATCAGGTCGATGGGCTCTACGTAGACCGCATAATAGTCCGCGTTGTTCCAGTCGATATAGGTGTCGCACTGAGCCAGCTCCGTAGCGGAGATCACAGTTCTGGGCATACTCAGATAAGCCGTGAGATCGTCCAAAGTCTGTGCTTTCATCAGAGGGTCGAGCAGTTCCTTCAGAGCGCTCATTCCCAGCTCGTCCCGCGCCTGCCAGTCCAGCCACATACGGTAGTATTTCTGGACCAGCTCCTGGTCGTGGATCAGATCCGGGTCCGTCTCCTTCTCAGGGTTTTTGAGAATATCCAGAATCTGCGCGTCCACTTCCAGCGATCTCTCCGTGATCGGGTCATAACTTGAGTAACCGTCCGGGATTTTGGTATTCAGCATCCAGGCCCTGTTCACGTAATGATGAAAATCGTCGACCAGCCTGGGCGGTTCGGATTCGCGCACCCACTCCTGGATATCGGAATTCATCCAGGAAGCCGGCTCTACCGCGTACAGACTGCTGTCCGATTCTCCGGGAATATCATCTCCGGGGACTTGGGAATCGTCCGGCTGAGTTCCCTCTTCTCCGGTGCCTGTCTGCGTGCTCGCCTGCGCGCTCTCCTGCGTGCCCGCCGTCTGCGGGCCACCCTGCGTCCTGCAGCCGGCGATATTAAACGCCAGAGTCATGGCCAGCAGCATTGCCAGTATCTTATTGTATTTTCTGTTCATTTCTGTCCTCCGTCCCGATCGTAGAAAACACCGTTATGCGGTGAGCGCGTCGCTCTTCCCTGTGTACAGCTGATAGTAGCGCCCTTTCTGCTCCAGAAGCTGCTCGTGATTTCCTCTCTCCACAATGCGGCCCTGCTCCAGAACAAGGATCGTGTCGCTGTTCTTGATCGTGGAGAGCCTGTGGGCGATCACAAACGTCGTCCTGCCCTTCATGAGTTTGTCCATGCCATCCTGTACGATCTTCTCCGTTCTGGTATCAATGGAGCTCGTCGCCTCGTCCAGGATCAGTACAGGCGGATCGGCGATCGCCGCCCTGGCAATGGCCAGAAGCTGCCTCTGTCCCTGGGACAGGTTGGCCCCGTCACCCTTGAGCATTGTATCATACCCATGCGGAAGCCTTCTGATAAAGCCGTCCGCATTGGCAAGTTTGGCCGCCGCCACAATTTCTTCCTCTGTCGCGTCCAGCTTTCCGTAGCGGATATTATCCCTGACAGTGCCGGTGAACAGATGCGTATCCTGCAGAACGATTCCCAGGGAGCGCCGCAGGTCCGCCTTCTTGATCTTGTTGACGTTGATGTTGTCGTACCTGATCTTTCCGTCCTGGATATCGTAGAAGCGGTTGATCAGATTCGTGATCGTGGTCTTTCCGGCGCCCGTGGAGCCTACCAGGGCGACCTTCTCGCCCGGCTTTGCGTGGATCACGATGTCGTGCAGGACCATCTTGTCATCCCGGTAGCCGAAATCGACATGATTGAAGGTCACATCGCCTTCCAGCTTCTGGTAAGTTGTGCTGTGGTCGGACTGCTTGTGATAGTGCTTCCATGCCCACTGTCCGGTGTGCTTTTCCGTCTCGACAATGTTGCCGTTCTCATCGTACTCGCAGTTGACAAGCATGACGTAGCCTTCGTCCGTCTCCGGCTTTTCATCCAGGAGCTTGAAGACACGCTCCGCGCCTGCCAGCGCCATGATAATACTGTTGAACTGCATGCTCACCTGGTTGATCGGCATGCTGAAACCCTTGTTGAAAGTGAGGAAACTTGCCAGGGCGCCGACCGTAAATCCGGCGTAGGAATTAAGCGCCAGAAGTCCGCCCACCAGCGCCACGACGACATAGTTGGCGTTGCCCATCTGGGCGTTGACCGGCCCGATGATATTGGCGAACGCGTTGGCTTTATAGGCGCTCTGATACAGTTCTTCGTTGAGCTGGTCAAAGGTCTTGATCGACTCCTCTTCGTGACAGAATACTTTGACGACCTTCTGTCCCGTCATCGTCTCCTCGATAAAGCCGTTCAGTTTACCGATATTTTTCTGCTGCGCGATGAAATTGCTGCCGGATCGCTTGGTGACCTGCATCGTCACGAACAGCATCAGGGCCACCATGACAAGGGTCAGGATCGTGAGCGGTACGCTCAGGACCAGCATCATGGACAAAATACTGACGATCGTGATCGCGCTGTTGAACAGCTGCGGCATACTCTGGCTGATCATCTGTCTGAGCGTGTCGATATCGTTCGTGTAGACGGACATGATGTCGCCGTGAGAATGCGTGTCAAAATATTTAATGGGGAGAGACTGCATTTGATCGAAGAGGTCCTCCCTGAGTCTCTTTAGCGTGCCCTGATTGACATGAGCCATGACTACCTGCTGCGTAAATGCGGCCGCGATTCCGACGCCGTAGAAGCAGGCGACTCTCGCCATGGCGCCCAGAAGCGGCCCGAAATCCGGGTTCGGCTGGCCGATCATAGGCGTGATATAATTGTCGATCAGCGTTCTGGTGAACATAGTTCCCTGCACGTTCGCAAAGACCGACAAAACGATGCAGACCAGGACGACGATCATATGGACACCGTAATATTTGAACACATAGCTCATTATTCTTCTGAAAAGAAGGCCCGGGTTTTCAACCTTGGGCCTGGGCCTTCCCGCCATGCGCCGTCCGCCCGGTCCGTTAAATTCCTGTTTTCTTTCTTCCGCCATATTCCTGTATTCCTCCGAGAAAACGACTCATTCTTTCTTGTCAAAGTCGGCGCTGGCGCCTCCGACCTGGGATTCATAAACTTCCCTGTAGATATCGTTATCCGCCAGAAGTTCGTCATGGGTTCCGAACCCGTTGACCCGGCCGTCTTCCATGACTATGATCCGATCGCAGTCCTTCACGCTGGAAATTCTCTGCGCTATGATCAGTTTGGTCGTTCCGGGGATCTCTTCCCGGAAGGCTTTTCGGATCTTTGCGTCCGTCGCGGTGTCTACTGCACTTGTACTGTCATCGAGGATCAATATTTTGGGCTTTTTGAGGAGCGCCCTGGCGATACACAGTCTCTGCCTCTGTCCGCCGGAGACGTTGCTGCCGCCCTGCTCGATCCAGGTATTGTAGCCCTCAGGCATTTTCTGAATAAACTCGTCCGCGCAGGCCATCTGACAGGCTTTTATGCACTCCTCTTCCGTAGCGTTCTTATCTCCCCAGCGAAGATTGTCCAGGATCGTTCCGCTGAAGAGCACGTTTTTCTGAAGTACCACGGAGACCTGGTTTCGCAGAGTATCCAGGTCGTAATCGCGGACGTCGTTTCCACCCACGATGACCTTGCCCTGCGTCACGTCATAGAGACGGCTGATCAGGTTGACCAGTGAGGACTTGGCGCTGCCCGTTCCGCCTATGATTCCGATGCTCTCTCCGGATTTGATATCCAGATTGACATCCTTGAGCACGGGATCTCCGGTGCCCGGCCTGTAGGAGAAGTCAACATCCTCAAAGCGGATGCTTCCGTTCGGAACTTCCATGATCGGATTCTCGGGATTTGTCAGATCGCTCTTCTCTTCGATAACTTCCGAAATTCTCCTGGCACTGGCCTGGGACATTGTGATCATGATAAAGACCATGGAGAGCATCATAAGGCTCATCAGAATGTTCATGCAGTATGTCAGAAGGCTCATGAGCTGACCGGTCTGCAGCTCGTCCGCCACGATCAGATGGGCGCCGAACCAGCTGATCAGCAGGATACATCCGTAGACCACCGTCATCATGATCGGTGATACGCCTGCAATATTCATCTCTGCCTTGATGAACATCTCATAAATGCTTTCCGCCGCCTTGTGGAATTTGCTGATCTCGTACTCTTCTCTCACGTAGGCCTTGACCACGCGGATAGAGGAGACATTTTCCTGCACGCTGTTGTTGAGGTCATCGTATTTGCGAAAGACCTGCTGGAAATATTTTGTCGCTCTGCGCATGATAAAGAACATGACAAAAGCGAGCAGAAATACAGCTGCCAGATAGATGCTGGCCAGCTTGGGACTGATGATAAAGGACATGACCATGGCGATGATCATGGAGGCCGGCGCTCTCATCGCCATTCTCAGGATCATCTGAAAAGCGTTCTGGATATTGGTGACATCCGTCGTCAGTCTTGTCACAAGGCTCGAAGAGGAGAACTTGTCAATACTGGAGAAAGAGAATGTCTGAATATTATCATACATGGCCTTTCTGAGATTTCTCGCAAAGCCGGCCGACGCTTTTGCGCCGAACACGCCGCCCATTATGCCAAAAAACAGGCCCATCAGGGCTACGAACAGCATGATCAGGCCGGTCCTGATGATGTAATTCATATCTGACCCGCCGATTCCGACATCGACGATCCTTCCCATGAGTACGGGGATGATCATCTCGCAGATGACCTCGCCGATCATGCACATGGGCGTGAGAAAAGCCGGCGTCTTGAATTCACCGATGTGCTTAAAAAGTGTTCTTAACATCTTACTCCCTTTCTTTACCGTTCTATTTCCGAGTCCCTGCTCAGTCCTGCGGCGGTCCGTAGACCACTTCGTTAATATTGTCGATCGGATCAAAGACCTCAAAGTCCCCGATCGTATTCCCTGCTCCGGCTGATGACGCCTCCGCGCTGTTCTCTGCCGTCACGCCCTGCTGCGCCTGCGAGGATGCCTCGGCTGAGCTGTTCTCTGTCGTCGCATTCTGCTGCGCCTGCGCCGGATCCGCAGTATTTTCCGTGCTCTGCTGCGCCGTCACGGCAGTACTGCTGCCGGCCTCCGCCGAAGGATTTCCGCTCCCGGCGCAGCCGCCCAGCGTCAGCGCAGCCGCCACCGCTGTCGTGCCCAGTATGATTCTGCCTTTTCTTCTCTTCATATAGACGTTTTCCTCTATCTGTAACTGTACGTAAATGCTTTTTGGTCCGATCACTCAACCGACTTGAGCGATTCGATCATGTCGATTTCCCTGATGGTGAAGAAGGAGAAGAAGTTCACGGACAGCGAGAACAGAAATGTGAGAACTGCCGCAATGACAAAGCTCCTCAGATGCACACTTCTCCCGAACATCAGGTAATCCACTTCGATGGTCCGGACCAGCCAGCTGTGCAGCCATTTTCCCATAAACAGGCCTGCAGCCGCACCGATCAGAGTAAGGAAACCGTTTTTCCTGTAGACATAGGAAGCCGTCTCCCCGTCGTAAAAGCCCAGTACTCTCAGCGTCGCCAGCTCTCTGATCCGCTCTGTAACATTTATATTTGTGAGATTGAACAGGACCAGGAAGGCGAGGAGCGCCGCTGCCGCGATGATGATCACAATGATCGCGTTGATGCTCCTGATGCTGTTCTCGAATCTGGTCCGCATCTGGTCGATACGATTATAGGAAATCACGCCTTCCATTGCAATCAACTCTTTTGCGACTTCTTCTTCCCGCGCATTTTCATCGAGCTTTAAGAGAACCGTGTTATACAAGGGCCAGTCCCCCGTCATGCTCTTCATGCACTTCCTTGTCATGTACGCGTAATGATTGACATAGTTCTCCGTGATATCCGAGATCACGCCGGTGTACTCCTCTTCGTCCGCGTTTCTGAGCGTCACTACGCTGCCTACGCTCACGTCCAGGATCTCGGCCATTTTCTCATCAATTATGATTCCGTCCGGCTCCATGTTGATTTCAGATGCGAACAGTTCTCTGTATTTTGCACTGATACCGCCGCCCTGCGCCCTGTGACGCAGGTTGATGAACCCGTCCAGGCTGTGCAGGTCGTCCACGCAGATCACAGTGACATTGGCGACTTTTCCGGCCCCGGTCTCAAATTCCATCCAGGACTCATTGCACTCCTGAGAAGCGAGTATCTCGGGATCTTCCCCCAGTGCCTCTCTCAGATACATTTTGTCGGCCGCGCCGATCTCCTCGGATATGCCCAGCGCCGCGTCATAGCATGTGATCTCGTCAAACTGCCATGCCAAAATATCGAAAATGGAATCTCTGAGTCCCAGCGCCGTGACGACCAGTGCCGTGCAGCCGCCGATTCCGGCCACCGTCATCCAGAACCTGCGCTTATAGCGAAACAGGTTGCGCACGCTGATTTTCTGTATAAAGGAGAGCCTGGACCATACCGCCGGAATCCTCTCCAGAAGGACTCTTTTGCCCGCCTTAGGCGCTCGGGGCCGCATAAGTGAGGCCGCCGACGCGCTCAGGGTCGTCATACAGGCCGCCGCGGCGGAGCCCGCCGTAGCCAGGACCGCCAGTCCTACCGAGTAGGCGAGAACAACGATACTCACCATATATTTCATTGGCGGAAGCAGGTATTCCAGCCCCCACTCGTAGTAAATGATCCCCGGAATGGCCAGAATTCCTGTAATCCAGCCCGCCAGTCCTCCGGTCAGGCTCGAGGCAACAGCATAGCCGATGTATTTGATACTGACATCTCTCACGGAGAACCCCATTGCCTTCATACAGCCGATCTCCGTGCGGTGGTCCTCCACCATTCTTGTCATGGTCGTCAGTGAGCTCAGGGCCGCCACAAGAAAGAAGATCATGGGAAATACATCTGCCAGACTGCTCATTCGGTCGGAATCCATGGAGAATTCTTCGTAGCTCTCCAGGGTATTGCGGCCCAGAATATACCACTTGCCGTTCTCCACCTGCACGGACTCCAGTCCGGAACTCAGGATCATGGCCATCATATCCGTGATCGTGGTCTCTTTGATGAGCTGTTCCCTGCGCAGGACGGATCTCTCTTTTCCCATAGGCTCCAGCGCCTTCCCGAGGGAATCGACCTTGTCCTCATACTCCTGATCCATGTAGCATTCCAGAGGATCAAGTTCATCTGTCGTCAGATAGACCGCAGTATAGTAGTCCTGTGTGAAAACTTCTTCCGGCACACTGATCCACGCCGTGACTGTCCCGGTCCCGATACTGGAATTGCCCCTTGTCTTGGATATATACATGGGACTGATCGCTATTCCGCAGACCGTAAATGTGTGTTCTCTCAGCGCGCTCGCCTCTGTCGTGAGCTTATCCGCGTCTTCCGTGTTGATCGTGATCGTATCGCCGACCTCAATGTCCAGCTTCTCCGCGAGGAGGCGTTCCACAATACACTCATCCCTGCTGTTCGGCTCTCTCCCCTGCGTGATCCGCAGCTTATTGATCTTTTCGGGAAATGAAAAAACAGTCACGGTATCTTCGCCGATCAGGGCATCCAGATACTTGCTGCCCTCCACATCCGTGATCGCAGGGATCCCCGCCTCGCCTTTATAATTCTTAAGGGCTTCGATATCTCCCTCCGTCATGCCCAGCGTTGATACGATCCTGAGATCCATCAGGTTCTGCTCGTCGTAATAGACGTCCAGAGAGTGCTTCATGTCCGGAGCCGTCATGCGAAGACCTGCCAGAAAGCCCACTGCCAGAAAATTCATGATAAGGAGGGAAATGAATTTTTTTCTGGTATGCAGGATTTCTCTGACTGCATCGGTCAATAAGTGGTTATGTCTTCCCATTCTCCTGTCGCTTTCTGCTCACCACTCGATCTTCTCTACCGGAAGCGGCTCTTTATTGATCTCTATCTTCTCTGCTTTACCGTTTCTTATATGGATTACTTTATCCGCCATGGGTGTTAAGGCGAGATTGTGCGTGATCACGATGACTGTCATCCCTCTGTCCCGGCAGGTCTTCTGCAGAAGAGCCAGGATCTGCTTTCCGGTCACATAGTCGAGCGCGCCGGTCGGCTCGTCACACAGAAGGAGCTCGGGATTCTTGGCCAGTGCCCTGGCGATCGCCACGCGCTGCTGTTCTCCGCCGGAGAGCTGTGAGGGAAAATTGTTCATCCTTCCTTCCAGTCCCACTTCCTTCATCACCGTCCGCGCGTCCAACGGGTCACGGCAGATTTGGGATGCCAGCTCCACATTTTCAAGTGCCGTGAGGTTCTGTACCAGATTGTAGAACTGAAAGACAAATCCGATGTCATAGCGTCGGTACTGCGTGAGGGCGCGCGCCGTGCTGCCGCTCACCTCTCTGCCGTCCACGATGATCCTGCCGCTCGTGCAGTTGTCCATTCCGCCCAGCATATTGAGGATCGTCGTCTTGCCGGCGCCGCTGGGCCCGACAATGACCGTGAACTCTCCCTTGTCGATGGAGAAATCAGCGCCGTTGACGGCCTTGATCTCAACCTCTCCCATATGATAGACCTTCGTAACATTTTCAAATAATATAAACGGATTATTCATCACTGCGCGTTTTCGCTTTCTTGCTTGCTGCCGGCCGCCGGTTTCGTGGACATCTTCCTGTATTATAGCAGAAACATTGTATAAAATCTTTATCTGTGTACTATTTTAAGTCCCTCTGTGCGGGATTCAATGATCGTACAGTCCCGCAGCAAAAAGGGGATGTGAAGACCGGGTCATTTGTCCCTCGTCTTCACATCCCTTTCTGTCACTCTTATGGCGCAGCGTTAACCTCTCCGCCGGATTCTCCGCCGCCGCTATCTGCCGGAGGTGTGACCGGCTCGGAACTTCCGCCGCTATCTCCGCCGGTGTCTGCAGGAGGTGTAACCGGCTCTGAACTGCCGCCGGTATCTGCCGGAGGTGTAACCGGCTCGGAACTTCCGCCGCTATCTCCGCCGGTGTCTGCCGGAGGCGTAACCGGCTCGGAACTTCCGCCGGTGTCTGCCGGAGGCGTAACCGGCTCTGAGCTGCCGCCGCTATCTCCGCCGGTGCTCGTTCCTGTTCCCGGAGTCTCCTCGGGAGTAACGGTTTCCGTCTCAGGCACTGTCTGCTGCGGCTTGGTTCCGGGAACTGTTTTTGCTGCCGCGGGATCCTCCTTCTTGGTCGTTTTCTTGGTGGCCGCGTTCTCGGTGCGCTCGTGGTAGTCGTCATCTTCGCTGGATTCCTGATCCTTGAGAGCCCGGTCTTCTTTGGCGTGATCATAATCCTTGAACTCGACAGGCTCGAGGTCCTCATGAATGATATTCATGAAGTTCTTCCAGATTCTGCCCGGCCAGGAAGCGCCTTGCAGGTTCCTGACGCTCTCAGGCGTGTCGCACCCTACCCAGACGGCCGTCGTATAGTAGTGGGTGAAGCCGCAGAACCAGCCGTCCTTGGCTTCGTCGGTCGTACCGGTCTTGCCGGCACAGGGCATGCCGTTGTTCAGCCTCAGGCCGCGTCCGGTGCCCCATCCTTCTTCCATGACGCCCTGCAGGACGCTGACCATCTCTCTGGCCGCGTTCTTGTCATAGACCTTAGAGGAAGTCCCATCATAAGTGTAGATCGTGTTTCCTTTATAGTCGTCGATCCTGCTGATACAGGAAGGTACGCGGTATTTGCCGTCGTTCTGCAGTGTGCAGAAGCCGGACGCCATCTCCACGGGTTCCACGCCGTAGGTAAATCCGCCCAGACTTGTCGCCAAAGTATTGTCGGAATCCACGATCATGGAATAGTGCATAGCCTTGAGCTTGCCGAGCCCGTATCTGGGCGTCACATCCTGATAGACCTGCCATGCGACCGTGTTCAGAGACCTCTGGACCGCTTCCTTGAGCTCGATCTCGCCCATATAGGAGCCGTCATAGTTCTTAGGGCCGTCCTCGATCTCTTCATCCTGCACATAGGTGCCGGGATAATATCCCTTTTCAAAAGCAGGCGTGTAGACTACCAGAGGCTTAATGGAACTGCCGGGCTGCCGGTGGCTCTGGAAAGCGCGGTTCAGCGAAAGAGCCGCGTCGATGCCCTCCTGGGACCTTCCGCCGACCATGGCCACGACCTGTCCGGTGCTGTTGTCGATACAGACCGCAGCGCCCTGCATCTTGTACTTGCCGTCTTCCGCGGTATCCTCAAAGTCAGACAGTTCCTCATCCACGCAGTTCTGCAGTTCCTGCTGCATATTCAGGTCAAATGTGGTGTAGACCTTGTAGCCCCCTTTGAACAGCTTCGCCAGGCAGGCGTCGTACAGCTCGTTGTAGATCTTGTCGTACGCGGCGCGCTCCTCGTCGCTTGCGAAGTCGAAGCGGAAGTTGAAATCCGGATCCTCGATCTGCATCAGCACTTCCGTCGCGCACTTATAAGTATAAGTGAGGACATAGGTGTTCTCATTGAGGTTGTGGTCCTTTCCGGCAGAGAGGTCCAGAACGATCTCCTCTGCCACCGCCTGATCGTACTCTCCCTGCGAGATCACCTCATCCTCCAGCATATTTCTGAGGATCAGGTTCCTTCTCTCGACGGTGTGGTCGGGATGCGTGAGCGGGTCGTAATACGTCGGGCTGTTGGGGATCGCGCACAGAAACGCGGTCTGCGACAGATCCACCTGGTCCGGCGTCTTATTGAAGTACCCTTCCGACGCGGACGCGATCCCGTAATATCCGTTCATGAAATAGATATTGTTGAGATAGAATTCCAGGATCTGGTCCTTGCTGTATTTTTTCTCCAGGTCCCAGGCGATAAAGATCTCCTCGACTTTTCTCTCCCAGGATCTCCCGTTGTTGAGAAAGATTCCTCTGGCCAGCTGCATGGTGATCGTACTGCCGCCCTGCGTGATCTGCCTGTGAACAAGAAACTCCTTGGCCGCGCGGACGATCGCCTTGTAGTCGACGCCTCCGTGTTCATAGAATTTTTTATCCTCGATACTGATGATCGCTTTCTTGAACTGCTCCGGGATCTGGTTAATGGTGAGATAGTTGGAATCCTTCTCAGGAAGGGTCTCCGAGATCAGGGTCCCTTCCGAATCATAGATCTCACCGGTCTGGGACGGGACGAAGGTCTCCTTTGTGGACTGGCTGACAAACATGTCCGCCTCGTCCTTCATCGCCTTCACCCTGTCATAATATCCGCCAAAATAGAACACGCCCAGTACCGCCAGTATGCCCGTGAGCATCAGCAATAAAAGCACTTTCAAAAAGACAAGAAAATAATTTGTCTTTTTCTTTTTCCGTTTCCGCTTAGCCATCACTTCCTCCGCCGATGAACGGCTCAACCGCAAATAATATTACAAAAATATACTAGCATTCTTTACGAAATTATTCCACTTTTTTACTTCTTCTCTTCTTTCTTCGGGATCCTGCCGTAGAGCTTAGCCAGCTTGTAGATGCTCTCGCTCAGTTCCCGGGAAAGGAAGTTGGGCTGCAGGCGCCACTGCCAGTTCTCTCCCAGTGTCCCGGGATGGTTGATCCTGGCTTCTTTCCCCTTTACCAGATAATCCTGCATCGGAATGATACACAGGTCCGCGACCGACCTGTAAGCTTCCCGGATCATATCCCAGACGAAAGTGCCGTAATCGGTATTTTCGGAGTGAATATACCTTCTCGCCAGGTCTCTGTCGTGGTCGCTGATCTCCTCGATCCAGGCCCGTGTCGTCGTGTTGTCGTGGGTGCCCGTGTAGACCACGCAGTTTTTGATATGGTTATAAGGAAGATAATAGCTGTACTCCGTCCAGTCGAAGGCGTACTGCAGGACCTTCATGCCCGGATATCCCGCATCCTCCAGGAGCTTCTCGGTGACGGGCGTCAGAGTGCCCAGGTCCTCCGCGATGATCGGCACATCCCCCAGCTGTTTCTTCAGGTTCTTGAAGAAATCCATTCCGGGACCTTTGCAGACTTTGCCGTTTTCCGCGGTCTCATCGCCGTAAGGCACCGCATAGTACTCGGCAAACCCGTTGAAGTGATCGATGCGCAGGACATCGTAGAATTCCATATTGCGGGCGATCCGGTTGATCCACCACTGATAGCCGTTCTTCTTGAGGGCCTTCCAGTCATAGAGAGGGTTCCCCCAGAGCTGTCCGGTCTTGGAAAACGCGTCGGGCGCGCAGCCGGCCACCTCGATCGGATTTCCTTCCTTGTCCATGTGGAAGATCTCCTTGTGAGCCCAGGAAGCGGCGCTGTCCATTGCTACATAGAAAGGGATATCGCCGATAATGCTGATCCCCTGCTTTTTCGCGTACGCGTGCAGCTTTTCCCAATGTCTCTCAAATTCATACTGCTGGAAGAAGTAGAAGCCGATCTCGTCCTGCAGCTCCTCCCTTGCCTTAGCCAGAGCCGCCGGGTCACGCATCTTGAGCCCTTCTTCCCAGTTCTGCCAGCTCTTTCCCTGCTCTCTTTGCTTGATCGACATAAAGAGCGCATAGTCCTCGAGCCAATACGCCTCCTTTTTCAGGAAAGCCTTGTACTCCTTCTGCTGCGCGGAGGCGCCGTTCTGCAGCTTTCCGCCGATACTGTCGTTAAATCTCTCATACGCCTTTCGAAGAATGGGATAGCGGTTCTCATACATGGCGCCGTAATCCACCTTCTCCTGATCGGAACCGAACCAGGTCGACTCACATTCCTGCCAGGTAAGCAGGCCGTCGCCGATCAGCTGTTCCAGATCGATAAAGTAGGGATTTCCCGCAAAAGAGGACACCGACTGATAAGGGCTGTCACCGAACCCCGTCTGACAAAAAGGGAGCACCTGCCACATGCTCTGTCCGGACTCTTTCAAAAAATCAATAAAAGCGTATGCCTCTCTGTCAAAACATCCGATGCCGAAGCGGGACGGAAGTGAGAATATGGGCATGAGAATACCGCATTGTCTTTTCATTGTTACTGTTCCTTTCTGCATTTGATTTTAATAGGCGTTTGCGAAACGCCAGAAGCCGCATAGTTACGGCATTCTTTTAGTTACAAAATAAAACAACTCCTCACTGGTTCATGGTAAAATTGAGTTGTCTAGAAACAATCAACCATGCCCCA